>Ga0209211_10001335_pt1 | contig 47077 bp, 47 predicted proteins | sample RifGroA2_FD_183992 | JGI IMG/M metagenome (GOLD analysis project Ga0209211, IMG submission 183992) | Groundwater microbial communities from Rifle, Colorado, USA - Groundwater A2 (SPAdes) (version 2) | ecosystem: Environmental > Aquatic > Deep subsurface > Groundwater | place: Rifle, Colorado...
CCCCTAATGGAATTGCCAGGGTAGGTATTTAGGGATAAACCCTATAAATTTTTATCAACAAAGAAAGGCAATATATGTTTCTTGAAATTCCGCCTTCTCAACATGTGCAACATGAGATTCTTCTAAATCCTATTGTTGAGCGGTTTAAGAACAAACCCCTTCTACAAGACAACTTTATAAACCCTAAGAAAGGGACATTTCTTGTTTTTTGTGATAATGAAAAGCAACTCCTTGGAGGAGCTTTGCTCTTAAGACAACACTTTACGTCTGTTTATCCGAGAGTTCAAGCCGATATTAGAAAAATCTTGTCACCAAATTCTGTGTTTTGGACAGGAACTGTTTTTTTGTGCGAGGAAGATAACGGATTTTCAAAACAATATGAGTTTATGTGCGAAATCTTTTATCGCAATCTTTATCAAAAGTTAGTGGAGTTTGGGCAAAGAGAACTCATTCAATACTTATATATGATTCTTGAGCCTGGAGAATACCTTTGTACAGAAGTCATTGGGGCTTGGCCTTACGTTCGCCAGATGAAGCTTGATGATTCTTTCAAAGGCCTTTCCCACCATATTCTCTCCCTCACAAAAGCTTTTCCAGGTGAGTCTTTATACCATGAAAATACTAAAGTTGCAGAATTATTGAATTTGGCGGCCTGTGTTTCTCAAGTAAGTTCACGCCAAACGGGAGAGGGATCCCCTTGTTTTTATTAGCTTGTTAGGATGTTTCAGGATCCCTCTCTTCTCGATAATGCTTATGGAAATTCAGAAACTTTTTAAAACCTTTTAGGGTCCTCGTTTTACGAGTATCCTTTCCCCCTTATGAGGCTTGTTTTTCCTGACGATGGTGAGAAAGTTCCTGAACCTTCTCTCCATAAGAAGAATAGGAAAGTCTTTGAGAAGAAGCTTCTAATGCTTTACATGCAATGGCTTGAACTTGTTGAGTGGCGTCATTTGCCTTTTGTGTGAGCTGGGCAATGAAAGCTTCTTGCTCTTTGACCTTGGCTTCTAAAGAAGCAATCTTTTGTTGATTAAGCTTTTTCTCGCTCTCGGTCTCTTTTTCTTTGAGAGTCACCGCAAATTTATGTTGAGATTCTAGCTTTTCTGTAATTTCTTGAGCGGTTCTCTTTGTTTCTCGCGCAAGCTCTTCTGGGAAGTTCTGAACCTTTTCCTTAAGGGCCTCAATTTCCATGAGGCGTGACTCCATGAGGGTTTCTTTTTGAGCGAGATCTTGACGCTTATCTTCAAGTTCCTTCTCCAGAGCTTCTTGTTTTAATGCAAAGGCTTGACTTTCCTGACGGCGAGTAAGGGCCAGAGTATACTTATATTCCTCTTCCTCGCGCTTATGCTGCTTTTCTAGCTTTTCTTTTATGTCAGCATAGCTCATTTCAAGGTCAGCTTCTTTTTTATCCCAGAGGGCTTTCTTGTCCTCCATTTCCTTTGCAAACTGATCCCGCGTTTCTTTCATCTGAAGGTCAAACTTTTCAGTCTCTTCCTTTTGAATCAGCAATAAAGCTGAAAGGGAATGGGCCGTTTCCTTAATTTGATATAATTCTTGTAAATGATTCTGTTCAATGGTGATAGCTTGCTTTAACTCACTGAGCTTATTAAATTCCTCCAGCAAATTTTCACTCAATGTATCGATTTGCTTGGTTAGGGTGATTTTTAGATTGGCCAAATGAGACACGATTCCGTCCAAGGAGGTTTGAGAAGATTTCGTAATGACTGCTCTTTCGTCCCCTTTCTTTTTTTCTTCAAGGGGACTTTGAACTTGCTTTTCCTCAAGAAGCTCAACCATTTCATTATAAGCAGAGAGAATTTGGTCTTTTGTGCTTCTAGGAGAAACTTCAGGAATAGTTTTTTCAGAAGAGCTTTTCTTTTTTACACTCATGTTTTGGTCTCATCTATGGATTTACTCTGCAGAAACTTTGCCACCACCTTAAGATGAAGGCAAGCGTAAAATTCCACAATACTTTTACGATACAGCTATAGTGTAGTTAATGCTGACAGGAAAGGAATTCGTTCAGAAACAAAGGTCATGCCAACGCCTCTTTTGGAGGAAAAAGAGGTTAATAAAAATAGCTCCCTTATTTATTTACCTGCTTTTCAATCTTGAAAAGGGTGAGATCTTACTATCCCCACAGCTTACACATAAAGGACGATTGCTCGCGAGAAAAGACAAACTTCCTCTTGTTAAGCTTTTCTGGCATTGAGAGCATTGTGAATGGTCAGTTAACCTGAGTACAATAAGATTAGTTGATGGGGCTTCTGGAAGGGGCTTATGAAGTTCTTTTTCTTTCTCTTTTGAAAGATGTGGCACGAAATAATGGATCCGATAAGCTAATTCACATTTGGGGAATCCCTTTTTTGTAAAGTCTAAATTTCTGTTGGTCCCGTTGTTTGACTTTATTGTGTAATTAACTTCCTTTGGCTTGAGCCCTTTTTGAATGGCCCATTGACGAATCCATTTGAGAACACAATTAACTTTCTGTATATCATTTTCAATGATTTGTTCGAGATAAGAGGTTTTTCCCATTTCCCAGTCATGAATATGACCAAAGTTAAGAAAACCCATTTCCATAAGAACATCAAGAGGGCTGAGAAATGCTTTGCGCACTAAGAGGTCAGCAGCACATTCAAGAACATGTCGTCTGAGGATTTTTAAAGACTTCATAAGGCAAAAACAAAAAAAGAGAGTTCAAGAGGATCATAGGAAGAGACAGGAGGTGAAACTTTCTTTTGAACACCCCACCTTAACCTTAAGGGTGATAATAATGAAACCTCTTTAGAGAACGTCAAGTCTGTGCGTCGCATACACCCCTATTTGTTTGTGGCCTTTTTATTGTTTGTGGTGTTTTTAATACTTATCGCGGTGTTTATATATCAAAATTATTTGCTTGGGTAGAGAAAAAATGTGAAGTGACCTCAAATTACACGAATCCTCCCCTCGAGCAAAACCATTTACTCTCTGTCAGAACAAGCGGGGAGGAAGCGTTTCCGTAGGAATATGAGCACCAAGGACATTCTACGACAGAAACTCATGGAGATAGTCCTTCTCAGAAGCAAATCCTAACTCTCGCTCATATTGCAAAAGAGCGTGAAAAAACTTATCCCTATAAAGCAAAGGAAACTACAACGGACATTTACCTTCGCCGCAAGGAGGGCGATCTTCTTTTTAGGCAAATGTCTATTTCAGAAAAACCTCAAATCTCCCCGGATATCATCAAAACCCAAGCCCAAGCTTCCCTCAAACCCCTTACCCTCCAAATGACTCGAGATTTACAAAGAACGATGCAAAATCAAATGGAAATATCTTTGTGAGTCAACAACAGCGTTACCCTCTACTTTCCTTCAAACTTTTCAGCTTTGATTGAAGCCGCATGACGTGCGGAGAATCTTTTGGGAAATGGGCGTTAACGATTTCCATGGCTTGTTTTAAGTAAACGAGAGCTTGTTTGTTAAGATCTTGAGATTGTTGTATACCTTTTTTGTTTTTTGCTTGTCGTGATTTTGCATGATACAAATCCGATAAAATTTCTAAACACATATAACTTTCAGGATGGTTGTTTTGTTGAAGAACTCTTAAAGCTTTGGTAACAAGATCCTCTGCCATTTTAAATTGATTTTCTAAAAAATAAAGATGCCCCAAATCCCTTAAAACCTGCGCAGTTAAAATATTATTTTTATCAAAATTACTTTCGTGTATCTTTAAACTTCTTTCCAAAAAACCTTTGGCTTTTTTATAATCGCCCAAGCAAATATAAACATTTCCTAAGCAATTTAAAAGGAAAGCTATAGCTGCATCATTTTCAGAAAAGTTTTTTTTATAGATTATATGGCTCTGTTCTATTAAGTTTTTAGCTTGTTCATTATCGCCTAATTCGCTAGCAATCATTGCTAATCCTATTAAACACCAAGCAGTTCCAACATGATTCTCTCCAAAATTCTGCTTATAAATCGCCAAACTTTGTTTAAACAAATTTTTAGCTTTTTCATGATGCCCTAGAACAAAATACGTTCTTCCTAAATTCGCCAAAGCTTGGGCTATATTAAGGTCATTTGGTGGAGAATATATTTTATATATACTGAGGCTCTTTTCACATAAATCTATGGATTCTTTGTAATGACCTGATATACGATTAATTCTTCCTAAATGTATTAAAGACTTCGCAACTTCATCAGCCGTTTTTGGTAAATACCTTTTATAAATAGCAAGACTTTGTTCAAGTAAACTTAGGGCTATTTCATAATTCCCTAAATATTCATTACTCCGTCCAAGGTGCCGTAAAAGATAGGCTATTCTGAGAAGTGATTTTTTGTCTTGTCTATTTAATTTTTTAAGACTTTGTTCAAGACAAATATTTGACTTTACATAATTAGCAAGACACAAATTAACAATTCCTAACTGACCTTTAAGCAATCCTTTGATTTCATCTGTGAGCAGATCATTATGGCCTAAAAACGTTTCATAGTGTCCATATAAGAGCCTCATTATTGAAAGTTCATCTCTCTCTACGGTATTAACAAGATAATTATCTAAGACTTCAGCAATTGATTGTAATGAATGCTTATCATTTTCTAATTCAAGTGTTTTTTTAAGATAAAGTAGACTTATAGCTTGAACATTTCTATGAATTGAAAAAGTCGAATTTAAAGATCCAGGAAGGGACTCATTTGTAATAAAAGAATATTTTTTTAAGTTATAGATGAAGTTATCCACCACATGCTGGTTCTTATACTTTTCTAACAAGTCCCTGGGAATGTTTTGGGAATCAAGAAGGCTTATAAAAAGGAGAAGATCACTAAAATCCTTATGGGTATCTATAAGTTTCTGTAAGGATAAGGTAATAAGGCTATAACGAGTTTTTGTATAGTTTCCAGCTTCTTTTAAGAGATTTTTCTGAATTGTTTCAAAATGTTTACTATATTGAATTAAGTTCTGTAGATATCTGCTATAGGAGATATTTGTTGTTTTTAAATAATAAGCAGCCACAGAAACATCTAAGGGAAAGGAAGGGATTTTTTCTAAAAACCTTTTAACCTCGTCATTTTGAAGAGAAACGGAAGGGTTTGTGCTTCCATGACGCATGATTTTAGTAAAAAGAGTTAGCTTTTGGGCAAGCGTTAAATTTCTAATGTGTATAATCTCATGAATATGCGTATTATTCTGAATATTACCGTCCCTTGTTGTAAGGATGACCTTACCTTCTCCCCAAGTTACCCTATCCCGTGGAAAATAGTCTTGAACGTCTACGAAATTTTCAACGTTATCATAAATAAGGACCCATCCTGGAGTAGAGTTCAAATGCTTTTTTACAAATTGAAGGAGACTCTCTTCTCTTTTTGGAAGATCTTTTATTCTCAATATCCCCCTGAGTTCTTTTTTATCGTTATCTGTTTGGGAAAGAGCTTGTGCTAAACTTTCAAAAGAGGCTCCGAGACTTTCGTGTGTTTCAGCATTTATTTCCCAAATGATGGTTGATTTTTGCTGATAGGCAAAGCCCCGAGCCAGAGTTGTTTTTCCAGATCCTCCTGGTCCTACAAGGGCAATTGTCTGGACACCTTTTGATTTTTTATTCTTAAATTTATCGTTTATTTGGTTCATAAGATCAGATCTGGGGAGAAGGACAGATTCTTGTGGGATAATTAAATCAGAGCGAATAGGTAATAGTTGAAGGATCGTTTGTCCCTGATTTTTGTTGCTTTCTTGAATTTTTTGGAAAACCAAAATCCCAATTCCAAGCCCTATTCCAAAAAGTCCAATAAATAAAAACGCTGGTATGTAAAAAGGTTTTTTTAAATTGGAGAGGGCTTGCCTAACAAGCTTATTTATTATTTTTCTATGTTTTCTTTTGGCGTGAACAATATTTTCGTCTATGTGTGTTTTTTCTAAAGAGCTCGGTTGGGTGAGGAGCGCATGGGTTGGAAAAAGTTTACTTGATTCTTCCATCGTTTCGTAAACTCTTTTAAACTCAAGAAAAATCCCATCAAAATCAATCTTTGGGCAAAGCTTTTTTAAAATGTCAATAACACCAAAATAATAATTTTCTTGATCAGAGAAATCTACGAAATCTACGTTGTGCAATTCTTGTGGAATTTCACTCCCCTTTTCTAAAATTAGGATAAGGGAGCTCGTTTGAGGGCTTTTCTGAGGCCTCTTTTTATTTTCTGCATCTCCGCCAGGGGAGAATTCAAGACAAACATTAACCTCATTCCCTGCAAGCTTTAAATGAGCTCTCAAAGGACCAGGGACGGTCTCCTTATGTGGGGAGCTTTTACAATAAACGATAAGGGTTATAGGATTGAAAGCTTCAAGAGAACTTACGGTCATCCTTGAACAGCTTTTTAAGGCCTTTTCAAAGCTGGTATGGACTACAAGGTGAGCGTAATACCTTTTTATGATGAAAAGGTTATGAGATCTTTCCGCAAAGTCAATAATACCTTCTCGTGAATTACATTTTAGCTTCTCCATAACATTCTGTATGTGGGTCACCACAGTGGTAGGAGAAATATTTAAAAGAGAGGCGATCTTTGAAGTGCCACGTGCATGTAAAAGGCAAGCCATGACATCGATTTCACGGCGTGTAAAATGAATGCCATTCATAACAGCTAAATGTTTTAGGTAAATAGATTCTAGAAGAAAAAGCTCATTGTTTTGCATAAACCCAATTTGTAATTTTTGAATCAGCCTCTTTGTGAAACCTTGCTGGGTCTCATCTAACCTTTTTGTTTAAGAGCTTACTCCTCTGCTTTATGGGAGGCAACTCCTCTCGTTTTGAGGATAGAAGGCAAAGATTTTCTGCTTATGCTAAAGACGTCCTGGATAAGGGACACTTTTGAGAGACATGTCCCAGACCAGAGTAAAAAAAATAGAAGATGACTTCTGCCAAACGCGGCATACTTCTAACACAAAGAATATGGCTAATTAAGCCCCTTGCCGCTTGAGCAAAGTCTATGAGAATCGTATTTAAAAAGGGAGGTTCCAATGAAAACATAAACATTCAAAAACAAGAGCACCTGTGGTCGCTTTGTAATCTCCACAGGTGCCAAGTACAGGACTTATGCGAAAGCCTATATGTGAGGGAGCTTATTTTATTCTTATTGAATTGTCACTGTATTTCTTTGGTATTTTTTTCTTATTTTGAGGTTGTTCTTTGTTTCTCCCTTCATAATCCTTGTTTTAGGGGAGGCCTTTACTTTTTACAGCGACAAACTTTTTTAAAAAAAAAGGGGTGTATGTACGCGTTTATAAAACGCGAGACAGAATAATAAGACGTGATAAAACGTGAGAAAAAGCTGTATAAGTAATTGAAAGTTAAGCATTTTTTCTGAAAAAATGGTTGACATCTTAGAGTGTCAGCCCTATCTTATAACTAACTGGTAAAGGGTGTGTGCTTTTAAAAAGGCAGCTCCTTGAAAGGAAATAATAATGGCATCAGATTTATTAACACCTGAAGAACTTGGAGAACGGTGGCGTGTTTCGCCTGAGACGTTACGTTACTGGAGATACAATGCAAAGAGCCCAATTTATATAAAACTCAATGGCTCTATTCTCTACCGTATTGAAGATATTCTCCAATTTGAAAAAGAACACTTGAGGCGCCATACTGCAGACAATGCGATTATTAATGGAGTGGAGGGTAAAGTGAAAGACTGAAGAAAAATAAATATATTATTTATCTGAGCAAAAGATAAATGCACCTGTGATTATTTTCGATGATCCTCACAGGTGCCACTTAATCAAAGAACCTATAAAGGCCTTTATGTGTGTGAGTTTATTCTTCATTTTCATAAAAGTCCATACCCCTTCATCAAGGTCTTTGTCGGTTCCATAACAAAGCTTAGGGTTTTCTTCTTAGAAAATTCTAAGGAAAGTAACTGAAAGGACTTTATATGTATAAGATTATTGAGCCGCAAGTTCATGGGTTGCATGGTGAAAGGATCAATGCTCTTTTAGGGCTTTTAAAAATATATCAGAACTTTTATCTTTCTCCCAAAGAACAAGACAGAGCAACCTTTGTTGTGGCTGAAGATGATAAGCGAGGCGTTTACGGAGGCGCCGTCATTTATCCCTGCATGGTTTTTCCTTCCGTAGAGTTTACGCCAGAAGATTCACGAAGTGAGACCCTTGGAAAGATTTTATCTAGTTTTCACCCCCAAGACCCAGAGTACTGGACAGCCAGAATATGCTTTTCTGGGGGGAATGATTCCTCAACGTCTCTTCTTGAAACCGTCAAAGTTTATCAACACTTTTATCGTATTCTTTACAAAGCCTTTTGCTATTTTGCAGAAAAGGAGAGGACACACTCTCTTACCTTTACGCTTCGTCCTATCGATAGCCATGTTGATCATACCCTTCGTATTCTGACGTATCAAATTTGGCCTAATCTTATAGAAGTGAGGCTTCCAGAAAATCCTGAGGGTCTCTTCCATGGTATTTTACCCCTCAAAGTTCATTCTTTTAAGGTTCGCCCTCCTATTCAAAAGTTCTTGAATTTTCGTTCATCCCCCAAAGCAGGTGTTATGACTGAAGGGTCTTCTTCTTTAGAAGAGGGGAAGGTCTCCTGATGATGAGTCACTCTCAGAATGTAGCTCACAAAAACGCTAACTCTGAAAAAGAGTTTATGGTTTTCCCTGAAATAACTCCAGAGGCCTCTCTGTCTCGTCATCTGGATAAGAATTCCTTTGTTCCTTGCATACTCCTTGGGAACAATAGGAAGCCCGGAGAGGAAGATCAAATCCCTTCCTCTTCGGGCCCTTCCTCTTCGGGAACTTTTAAAAGGTTAGCTCATGAAGAAATACCGAAAAGTAAAAATGCAAAAAAAGCCAAGATCGTCCTGCTTCGTGAAGAATTTATTGATCTGACCCAAGATCCTTTGATTGCCATGGTCTTGAACCAGCTTTTTTATTGGAGCCAACGGGTTAATGATTTTGGTCTTTTCTTAGAAGAAGAGATTGAGTCCTCCTCAAAAATCAATCAGTCAGCACATTACGGCTGGTTTTACAAATCAGCCCAGGAACTCGTTGAAGAGACAATGCTCCGTGTGAGTAAGGTGACTTTACGAAAATATCTTCATTTTCTTATTGAGAAGGGATGGGTTTCTGAGAGAAAGAATCCTCTCAACAAATGGGACAGGGTCACCCAATATCGGGTTAATCTCAGGATATTACAAAGAGATCTTCAAAAATTTGGATGGGATCTCCCAGGGATTCCAAGAGGTACGTTTTCTGGCTTTCAAGTCTGTACCCTTGAAGAAACAAGAGAAGAATTTCAAGAAGAGACGCTAAAACCTGCAAGTTTAGAAAATCACCCTTCGAAGGAAGGTTTCTGTGCTTTCGAAGAAAAAACCAATGAATATTCGAAGGAAAGTTTTTTAACCTTCGAAGGAAAAGATAATGAAACTTCGAAGGAAAGTTTTTCGACTTTCGAAGAGAAAGCTAACGACACTTCGAAGATAAAAAAAGTTAACTTCATATACCTAACAGAGACTACTTCAAAGACTACTAACAAAGAGCACTCACAAAGACCGCAGGCGCGCGCGAATTTTGATAAAATGTTTTTTGAAGAGGTTCTTGGCATTTGGAAGACCTATGTTCCTCAAGAAGGGCCTGTTCACCTCACGGAGGAACGGGAGCAGAAACTCGAGTTTGTTTTAGCTCTTTATTTTCAGAACGATGTCACCCAGTGGAAAGCGTTTTGCAAACGCATTAGCCGTTCATTGTTTTTGATGGGACGTGGGTCTCGAAAATGGCGCATTAGCCTGGATTGGGTTTTGTGTGAGGAAAACCTCATCAAAGTCTTAGAGGGAAACTTCGATGATGTGACAACCTTTGAGCAAAAACAAGCGGATCAAAATGCATCAGACCGATCAAAGGAAACAGCACCTGTTCTTGCTGCTATTGAAGATCCCCTTTGGCGTGAATGGTGCTCTGGACTAGATTTTAACTCTCGAGAGTCTGTCTCTTTGGGAGAATTGAAGACCATAGCACCTGCTCGATTCTTGGAAGTAGAGGAAGATCGGCTTGTTTGGATTGGAAGTACGGATCCCCATGTTTTGTCTTGTATTGAAGCTCTTCGCCTGAAGATTTTACCCCTTATTCAAAGGACTTTTCCAAAAGCACGAAATCTCAGAACGCGCGTTTGTGAAGATGGGGGAGGCTTGTTTGCTAAGAAAAACAAAACCCTCAAAGAAATAACTCATCAATCCATTCATCAACAACAGGAGAACCCAAGATGAAAACTTTACTAAAACTCAAAACGAACTTTAAAACTCCCGAACAAATCAAGAGTCTGGCTTTCTTGGCCTTTGCTTTTTTAGCGCTAACATATGATGCCTTTGGGGTTTCCAATACGTCTGACGCGGGATTTAACACAAGTACGACCAACCTTGTGGGCATTATTAATAACAGTTTGGTTCCTATTACGTTGATTTCAGGGTGTCTAGCGGCCGCAGCCCTCTCTTTTATGAAATCCAGTCCTGCGCCTTTTATTATCGCCATTCTAACCACCATTAGTTTTGGCTTTGCGAAGGTCTGGATTAACACGACATATGCCGTTTGCATATGAGTCATTAGGTATTGGTTATTAGAAAAACTTAAGAAAGGAAAAGATTATGGATCGGTCTGAAAACTATATTCTGAATCGCTTAGATAAGCCCTTACGGTTTTTAGGCATTAACAAAGACGAGGCTTTGGTGGTTGCCTTTCCTCTTTTTGGGGGACTTTTTATGGGTTGGATTATTGTGGGCTTTTTTATGGGACTAGGGGCTCTTACGGGTCTACGCGCCCTTAAGAAACAAAACGAAGGGTCCACCTTGATTCATGCTCTTTATTGGCATCTTCCTTTGCCCAGAAACACGATGAAACTGCCAGTGGCTTCACACATAAGGGAGAGAATTGGATGAGGGCAGAATTTCTCCATCGTGATATTCTGAAGATCGCCTCTCAGCGCAATGTTTGGATTGGGATAGCTGCTCTTATGGGAATAAGTAATGTGCTTTTGAGCACAGCTCTTTTTATCAAAAGTGAGCGGATTATTTTAGTTCCCCCTCATATTACCAAAACTCTCTCTGTCGAAGGGAGTGTCGTTTCAAAGGAATATCTAGAAGAAATGGGTCTTTATATGTCCAAGCTTCTTTTAGATCTGACCCCAACAAGCTTTGCTTATAACCATGAAACCCTTTTAAAATATGCCACACCTGAAGCCTATGGGGCTTTGAAAAAGCAGCTCATGGACGATGGAGAACACTACATCAAACTTCAGCTATCAACACACTTTAAACCCAGTGAAGTGAGGGCAACCCCCAGCACACTTCAGGTTAATGTCAAGGGGATCCTTACCAGTTATGTGGCAGGGAAAGAGATGAGTTCTCTTCCCGAGACGGTTGCCATTCAGTTTAGCCTCAGAGGTGCAGGACTTCTTTTAGAAAAAGCCGAGAGGAGGATAGAATGACCACGCCTCGGAGTAGGATCAATATGAAAAAGAGTATGATACCGAGCATGTTAACATTTTTGTTAACAAGTTCCACAACCCATGGGGCCATTATAAGATCCCTTGATGAGATGAAGGTTCTTGAGGTTCCCATTTCCCAAGAAGGACTTACCCGCATTAAGGTCCAAAACGATCGTATTCTTCATGTGTTTGGCAATAGAGGAGAGTATGTTCTTGAGACCGATGAAACGCAAGGCCAGATCTTTATCCGCCCGATGCTTTTACCAAGGGAAGACCTAAAACATTCTCCCTCAATACCCCTCACCCTGACAACTGAAGCTGGATTTACACAAGATCTCCGTTTGATCCCCTCACACCAAGCCCCTGAAACCTTAATTCTCAAAGTTGACACAGAATTGGCTCAAGAGCTTGCGAAAGAAAAGAGACTCCCTCTCTTTCGTGAGGAAGTTGAAGAGGTGATTCAGGCCTGTCGAGAGGAGCGTATTCCCTTAGGGTATAAGGAAGTTCCTTTAAGTCTGTCTACTCTTGAAGGACCCTATCTTTTAAGGCGAGAGATTCAAGGTCAGAAGCTACGGGGTCTCACCTATCGGGCTCAAAACAATAGTTCAGAGGTCTTGGTTTTGTCTGAACCAGAGTTGGCGCACCACATTCTCTCAAGGGGGAAAGACAAGATTACTCGTGAAAACCGCTCAAGCCCTCTTATTGCCCTTTTAATTTCCAAGAAAACCTTAAACCCAGGAGAAGGAACAGATGTCTATGTTGTGGTACGAGCAAATTAAAGAGAAGTTGTTTTTCTGGGTCTCTAAGTTTTCTGCTTCTGCAGAAACGAGGACGAGGGGGCTGTGGGCAAGGTTCTTTCATCCTGAATCTCCGCGAAGTATTCGACGGCTTCAATTTTTTTGGTTGGGATGTGGAGGATTAGGTATTGTTGCTTTTGCCTATGTCATCACAACCTTTTTGTTTGAGACAACTCCACATCCCAACCAAAAGAAAGAATTTAAGGTTGAAGCGACCTCTATTGAGACGGTCCCTAAAAAAGTAAATTTAGATGATGTGTTTCGCCATAAAATTGAAGGAGAACTTCAAAATCTTTCGAATCAAGTAAAGGGGCTTGAAACCCTGGTTTTAGAGGGGATCAAGCAAGAGGCTCCTTTGCCCCTGAATGAAGAAAGCGAAGCTCAACCTTTAGATCCAACCCTTTCCAAAGATCAACTGACCCAAGAGCTCCAAAATAAAATTGCCCACTTGGAAGAGCAGGTGGCTCGGAACAGCAGCAATAGTTTCCCCACTCAGGCACAATGTCCTCAATTGGGACAAGAAGAGAGTGGAACTCTTATTCAAAAAACCTCCCTAAGCCTTACAGAAAATCCGGGACTCAAGCCTCCTAAAACTGTTGATACAACCATTCCAGCAGGGGCTTTTGCGAAGACGGTTTTACTGTCAGGTTTGGATGCATCTTCTGCCATGACAGCTTCTTCTGATCCGCGCCCTATGCTTTTAAGATTAATTGATCATGGAACCCTTCCAAGGCGGTTTCAAAGTGACTTAAAAGATTGTCATTGTACGGCAGGTGCCTATGGGGATCTTTCTTCAGAGCGGGTTTATGCTCGTCTAGAGAAGCTCACCTGCATTGAACGTAAGACCGGAGGGATTATAGAGATCCAAGTCTCTGGTTACATAGCTGGATCAGATGGCAAAGCAGGCATTCGAGGGGTGGTGGCCTCAAAAGATGGTCAATTCTTAGCCCGCAGTTTGATGGGAGGGATTTTTGCAGGATTGAGTAATGTGGCAAACCCCCAACATTATCAAATGACTCCTTTTTTTGGAGGAAGTGGTGGCTTTGGAAATGGATCTTTAGGCACTCACGCCCCTTCACCCCCTGGAGTAGGAGAGATGTTTGCCTCTGGCATGGCTAAAGGCGCTACAACGGCTCTTGATCGTCTGTCTCAATACTATATTGATCGAGCCGAGCAGCTTCAGCCGGTGATTCAAGTCGATGCAGGTCAGGTGGTGGATATCGTGTTCACTGAAGGCGTAGCCTTCAGTGCTCAGTATTCAGTGTCCAGTGTTCAGAAAGAAAGGAAAAAATAATGGATCAAAATCAAAGAAAAATAACAATGTTATTCGGGTGGTTCAGCAAACTATCTGAACACTGGATACTGGGCACTGTATTCTGCCTAACCGGCTGTATGGGCGTTTATGAAGGCGGATTTGAGTGTCCTCCTGGAAAAGGCATGGGCTGTACATCGATCAGTGAGGTCAACAAGACCGTTGACCGGTCATTTAATGACCCGTCATTAGAAATTAGAAATTGGTCATTAGAAAATAATAAGGAACCCGTTCCATGCGACCATTGCTCACCCTCTTCTAATAACCAATCTCTAATGACTAATAACCAAATTTGGTACGCCCCTTGGGCTTTTAAGCCGAAACAAAAGTATGGGCTGGAGATATAAAAATTAGTCATTAGTAATTGGAGATTAGTAATTAGAAAAAAGAAAGGAAAAAAATGAAGAAACAAAAAAAACAGAAAATATTAAAAGCGAGCTCTTTTAAGCGCTCCCTTCTAATTACTAAATTCTAATGACTAATAACTGCTACGGGTCTTCCTCTTCCACCCTGAAGCTGGCAAATGAATTTTTGGAAACCCATAGCTTCAGTGAGCTCTTGCCTTATCGAAGTTTTGATCCAGAAACGCAGCTTTTTTTGAACCGTGCCAGTGTGGGGTTTGTTCTTGAAACTCTTCCTTTGGTGGGATGTGGGGAGAAAATTCCCCGTCAACTCACGGGGATTTTTCAGCATACATTACCATTAGGATCTAACCTTCAGTGCTTACTCATTGCCAGTCCTCATATTAATTCTTGGCTTAACGTTTGGGAAAAGGCACGATACGCTTTGACCTTAAATGAGCGCTCTGAGGTTTTAAGAGAGCTGGCCAAAGAGCGGTGTTTTGCCTTTAGAAACAGACCTGCCATGCGTACCTTTCGTTTGTTAATTTCCTATAGTGAGAGCCATGCAAATTTTAAAACCTTTGAGGAGATGATGGCTTTACGAGAACAGCTGGTAACAACTCTTAAAGGGTGGGGGTTGCCTGTTAAGGTTTGGCAAGCAGAAGATTTATTGTTGGGATTAGATGAACTTTTAAATCCAACGGAAAGATTCTCACTGAGTGAGCTCCCATTTAATGGGCCTTCACTTCGTGAGTCTCTTTGGAATCCGCATGAGTCTCTAGCGCCTCAACTCATAAATCCAGGAACACGCTTGAAGATTAATCCCTCTCACATCCTCTTTGGAGAAGATGAGATGGAAGTGCGTCTTTACACAACCCGTCTTTTGCCTCCTCTTTGGCACTTAAGTGCCATGGGACATCTGATTGGAGATCCTTTTGAGGAATTTTTACGCCTTCAAGGTGGGTTTTTCTTGTCTTATGGTGTGCATATTTGTAATGAAAAGACGCTTAAAACAAAGATGCTTGCCAAATGTGGCAACGTCGAAAAACAAGCCGCGAGCCCTATAGCAAAATATGTTCCCTCTCTCAAGAAAGAAGCTGAAGAGTGGACTTACGTGCGGGAGAAATTTGAAGAGGGTCAAAGATTAGTGCGAACTCGCTTTCAGGTAGGGTTGATATCTCATTCGAACCAGATCGCCCGCGAGGAACAAACTCTCTTTAATCTTTATCGGTCTCAAAGGTGGGAACTGGCATTAGATAAATATCTTCAGCTTCCGAGTTTCTTAAGTTGTCTTCCCATGACTTGGGGGGAAGGCGCTGTCGATGATAGTCGTATGTTTCAAAAAACAAAGACCACATTAAGTCATGAGCCTTCCAATCTCATGCCTCTTCAGGGCGAATGGCAAGGGACTCAATCGCCTGGGATGATGCTTGTAGGAAGACGAGGACAACTCTTTACTTGGTCTCCTTTTGATAATAATGAGGGAAACTATAATACTTGCGTTGTGGGGCGATCTGGTTCTGGAAAGTCCGTCTTTATGCAAGAGCTCATGACCAGTATGTTGGGTATGGGGGGACGGGTCTTTGTTTTGGATGTGGGTCGTTCCTTTGAAAAGACAGTTAAGCTTCTCAAAGGAACCTTTGTGGAGTTTAGTACCCATAGCCCCATCTGCATTAACCCATTTTCTTCTCTGCCCTCCCATGACTCTGAAGCCACGTCTGATGGTTTAGCGATGCTCAAACCCATTTTATCTCTTATGGCCGCTCCTAAAGAGGGGACGACCGATTTAGAAGATACTTATCTGGAACAAGCCCTTCAAGATGCCTGGCATAAAAAACAAAAGAAGGCCACTATTACGGATGTTGCTAACTTTCTCCTCAAATGTTCAGATAAAACAGCCAAGACCCTTGGGAAGAGGCTTTATCCCTATACAGAAGGAGGAACATACGGCCGGTTCTTTAATGGGCAAGCGAATATTGATCTTTCCGATAGTTTGGTAGTGATTGAAATGGAGGAGCTTAAAGAACGGAAAGATCTTCAATCGGTCATTGTTCAAATGGTGATTCTTCAAATTGCTAACTCCATCTATATGGGAGATCGTAAAACCCCCAGCTGCCTCATTTTGGATGAAGCTTGGGATATGTTGCGAGGGGCGCAATCAGGGGTTTTTATTGAAACAGCAGCCCGAAGGCTCAGAAAGTATTTTGGAGGTCTCGTCGTTGGAACTCAGTCCATTAATGATTTTTATGCGACTCCTGGGGCTCAAGCTGCCTTTGATAATGCGGATTGGATGTGTCTTTTATCTCAAAAGGATGAGTCCATCGAGCTTCTTAAAAACTCCAAGCGTCTTTCTATGGATCCGGCCATGGAACGTACTCTGAGGTCTCTTCATACAGAACAGGGCAAATACGCCGAAATTATGATCAAAGGCCCCCAAGGTTTTGCTCTCGGGAGACTTTTTCTTGATGAGTTCTCAAAGGTTCTTTATTCCACCAAAGCAGATGAGTTTACGGCTGTTCAGGAACTTGTTAGCCAAGGATTCAGCTTAAAGAAATCCATTCAAATGATATCAGGAGTTCCTTTATGAGTCCCTTTTGTTTTCAAAAAATGAGAAGGAAAAGAAGGCAAAGGGCACGGCGTGTCATTGAATACGTGAGCCTTCCAAATTCGAAGTTTAACGAACTCATGAAAAGAAAGCGAATAAGCTCTCCTATAAAGAGAGCGGCGCTGGGACTAGGGATTTTCTGCCTTCTTTTAGGAGGAGTTGCCAGCACGACACAACTTCTTGAAAGTGCCTCCGAGAGCTTAGATGGAGTAGGGTATCTCCTTGTTTTTAAAAGCTCCTCCTTCAAGCGAGGAGACATTGTATCGATTCAAGGCCATACTCCTCAGTATGTGGGAACGCATATCTTTGTTAAACGGATTGTAGGTGTTCCTGGGGATCAAATTATCAGAAGTAAACCAAAACTCAACCAACTCACCCTTAAGGCGCAAAATGGAGCTTCTTCCCTTACTCTTCCTCTTCTGACAGAAACGAAAGAAGGACAATCCCTTACACCTCTTTCTTTCAAGGTCATTCCTGAAGGTTATGTTTTTGTCATAGGCGATCATCCACGGAGTTTTGATTCTCGATATGAAGAGTTTGGACTTGTGAAGATGAACAAAATTAAAGGGAGAGCGATTTTATGGTGGTAATGAGACAGTATTGCAGTAGTGTGGTGTTGCAGTGGTGCAGATTTTTGATACTAAAAAAGCGATGTCAGTCTCTATGGCATAAAAACCTTCTGATATACTCTTCAACAGCAATACTGTCAGCAATACTGTTCTCTGCAAGTCCCTTGCAAGCGAAGGATCTTGGAACGCGTGGTGTTCTTTCCCCTATTGAAGAAGAAAACCCCATTGTTCTCATTCAAAAGAAACTTCAAAGTTTGGAAGAGAGTGGAGAACTCCAGCGCCATCAACAGAGATTGCAACAAAAAACAAAAGCCGCTGTAGAAAGACCAAAACCTGTTGAAGGACTTACAAAAACTGAGAAAGTGAGGGTGTTTTATTATGATCCTACTTTTGTGGTGCAAGAGGATATAAAGGATCATCTGGGCCAGGTTATTCATAAAAAAGGGACCAAGATTAATCCTCTCGAGACGGTCAGTCTTTCTGAAGATCTTCTCTTTATTGATGGAGATGACCTTGGTCAAAAGCTTTGGGCTTTTGACAGAATACAGAAGGCCGCAGCCAGTAATCAGAAATCAGTGATCAGTCATCAGAAAAACAACAAGGTTCGGTTAATTCTGGTGAAAGGAGAGCCGTTAGCTCTCTCGGAAGAATGGGGGGCACCTGTTTATTTTGATCAAGGAGGTGTTCTGGTTAAAAAGCTCGGGATTCGTCATATACCTGCTCTTGTTCGACAAGCGTCATCTGAAGAAGGGCTGGAACGAATCAAAGAGGTAAAAAATGACACCTCCTCAACACAACGCCCCTCGAGAGGGGACTGTCCTCCCAAGGGGTCTTTGTTGCGTATTGAAGAAGGGGGTGTATGATGTTTCCTCCTTATTTTTTTCCCCTTCTTTCAGCTGGCAACAAACACACATATAAAACCCATGTGATAAAGCCTACCAAAAGAAGCATGTCTCCCGATAGCAATTGTAGTTTTATAGAAGACACATCCGTACTCTCTTCAAAAACATCAACAATTGATAAACTCATAGATAACAAGGGAGAAAAAACAAATCCGAAAAAAATAACTGGAACACTTAAAGCAATTAAAAACCTAAAAAAACTTACCAAACAACTTTTAACACAATACCTATCTTGCAAGGCCTTTTTGGATAAAAGATGTTCTTTGGTCATACATGGATACCTCCTTGTGATTGTTTTTACGTTTTTTGTTTTTAACATGCCAAGTAAAGCGTGTTCGGGACGATTCGTCAACCCTCTCACAGAGATCTGCTGGTCTTGCCTTTTTCCCTTAAGCATTGGGGCAACAAAGGTCAGTTCTGGCGGAGGACGAGAAGATACGCCCAACCCCTCTCAAATTCCCTGCTTTTGTCCAAGACCGCCTTGGCCCACCCCTGTTCCTGGAATTCCTATTGGATTTTGGGAGCCAGCTCGTCTTGTGGATGTAACACGGACGCCTTACTGCATGGTGAATATGGGAGGGATGCAGCTTACTAAAAGTCAAATAGGCCAAGGCGTTCATGGAGCTAATGGTGGACGCCGCACGCAAAACAGCTTTTATCAAGTTCATTGGTATATCTATCCTGTTATTTATTGGTTGGAGCTTCTTGTCGATTTTATCTGCTTAGAAAAGGGAGACTTTGATGTAGGGTATCTAACAGAGTTAGATCCCCTTTGGAATGATGATGAACTCTCTTTTATTCTTAACCCTGAAGCTGTTCTTTTTGGAAATCCTCTTGCTCAAGCGGCTTGTGCTGCAGATTGTACAGCAGCAACAGCTCATCTTCCTTTGGATACATTGTTTTGGTGCAATGGTTGCCAGGGAAGTCTCTATCCCTTTACTGGAAATAATGTTGCTCACAATGGAGGGGTTCAGGGAAGCCTTTTAATGGTAGGACGGATCATGGCCAAACTTCATCGAGAACTCCTTCTTTGGGGAACCAGTGGACGACTGGGTCTTTGTCAGAAATACCCTCTGCCCATCATAAAAAAAACTCAATACCGCACTCAAATGACCTATCCCCGTCCCGTAACACGAGGTCCTCTTGCTTGTCCTCCTTTAGGACGAACGGAAGTTATATGGGGTTCAGGACGGGAGTTTCCTTACAAAGGAGAAGATTTTGGCTATTTGATTTGGAGGAAAAAGAATTGCTGCGTTTTTTGATTTTATTGTTATTAATCAATAGCTTGACTTCTTCGTGTTCGCCTTGTGTTGCGAATAAAATTGATGCTAAAACTCAATCAATTGAACTTTTACAAGAAACAAGTCTTAAAAAAAGCGAAGAGCTTTTAAAGAGTCCTGAATTTCAAAGATTTGTATCTGACTTAACAAATCAGACTCTTAGCGCTTGTTCTACAGAATTGTCTTCCTCCTCCTTAGAGAAAGTTTTATCACATGGCAATGTGCCACGACGTGACTTGTCACGAGATAACGTATTACCAAGTGGTGTGTCATTAAATGACCTTTATATTTTTGTGTCTTTTTCTATGGGAGAAAAGGCTCTTTTAAATCTTGCAAAGGAAGCAAAAGATACCGGAGCAACGCTTGTTTTAAGAGGATTCAAAGAGAAAAGTATTCTTAAAACAGTTAAGGCTTTAGAGAAAGTTATTAAAACAACAGGCCAAGGTTTTATCATTGATCCTGAACTTTTTGATCTTTTTGCAATTACGGCAGTCCCTACATTTATTCTCTCAAAGCCAGTGTCCTTTTCTGCTCAAGAGCGGATTCAAACGCTTCGTCATGATCGTCTGCAAGGGCATGTGAGTGTTCAATATGCCTTGGAGACTTTTGCCAAAGAGGGTGATCTAAAAAATGAGGCACAAGTTTTTCTAAGTAAAAACCTACATCAAAGAAAAGATGGAGGCAAAAAATGAGCTTTTTAGCACCTACTCTCATAAGGAGCTTACTATTCTTATTGTTCATTGTCTCAAATCTTGTTTTTGCAGATCCTTGGACAAATCTTCAGCAAGGAGATCAAACAGCAGCTGAGCTTCTTAAACAAGCAGAAGGTAAAACAAAGGAAACCGGACCGAATCCTTTTTTTGCAAGTAGCGCTCCCGAAGCAGGACTTTCTGAAGAAGAGGTAAACAGCCGTGCTTTAGGTGTGATGGCTCACGATCCATCAGCTCAAATGATCCAGGAGAGTTCTTCTTCTCGACCTCGTGTTAAACTTGATCCAACTTCTGACCCTCTCCTTAATGGTGCTCAAAAAGTGCTTGAGGCGCCTTTAATAGCTATTGGAGGAGAAGGAACTGTTCTTACTGAAACAACACAAGCAGGATCAGATGAGACCCTCACTTGTGAAGAATCCGGAGAAGAAGCAGAATATACCTGTAAGTCTTACCTTTTAGTAGACATTAAGGAAGAGTTAGGCCCTCCGCAGAACGGCAGTTTTGAAGTCACAAGTTATCAACTTTATGGAGGGCATGGGTATTTCCCTCTCTTACCTGGAAGCGCTTATAATGCTGAGATTTTAAAACGATATATCTCAGGACGAATAGGAATTCCTTCTGAACGAATAGAGGTTTCTCCCCCTCTTTACTCAAGACAAGTTACTGAAACGACGCGTATTAAGCATGGGAGTATGACAACCACCTATAGCATGTATCGCCTTCCTTATTCTTATCGCTCCCTGATTAAAGTTCCTTTATTTTCTTGGGATAATCGGTGTGGAGCTCTTGAAGCAAAAGTGGATGAGGGAAATTGTTTTTATGTGTCAAAGGTTTGTACCAAAGGTCCTGAAACCAGAGTTATAGGGGGCATTTCTGTTCCTGCTGAGTGTTGGGAGTACACCTATACCTATAGTTGTTCCTCTCCTTCTCAAGACGATTGTGGGCCTTTAAGAGGCAGGGGCTGTGTTCAAGTTAATTCTGTCTGCAAGACAAAGGTAAATGACACTTGTACGGTTTATACGCAAACCTATCAATGTAAAGCTCCCAGCCGAAAACTCAGCTCCATTACAGGAGGACAAGCCCCATTTTGTTTAGATGGGAATTGTAGAGATCAAGGCTATGAACTCAATGATGAATTATTCCAGAGTTTAGCTCAACTCAACATTGTTAAAGAGCTTCAAGGGCAGCTCTGGAATGGGATGATTTTTACAGGTGATGATAATCGCTGTTCCAAACAACCTCTTAGTTTTAAAGATTGCTGTGGATCAGGAAAAGGCTGGGGAACATCTCTTAATCTTACATCTTGCAGTTCGGAAGAAAAAAATCTCGGCCTTAAAAGACAAAAGAAGCTTTGTCATTATGTAGGAACCTATTGTGCTAAAAAAGTCCTTGGTCAATGCGTTAAGAAAAAATCTACCTTTTGTTGTTTTAAGAACAAGCTTTTTAAAATCCTTCATGAACAAGGCCGTCCTCAAATAGGCTTAGGATGGGGAGATCCTAAAGCACCACTTTGCAGAGGATTTACCATCGAAGAGCTTCAACGCATAGACTTTTCCAGAATAGATTTTAGTGAAGCCTTTGAAGATCTCCTAAAATCCTATCAACCAAATAAACTTCAAAATGTTAATCAAACTCTCAAGGATCGTCTTGAAACCATCCAAAAGAGTATGAGCTCCTCTTCCAAAGGTCAAAAGATTAATCCTTCTCAACAAAGGAGGGAGCAATGACTCAGTCATCAAAAATCAGTGATCAGATATCAGAACAAAAAACTTGGAGGAAAAAATTTGCCAAGGGAACCTTGCTGTTTGGGATTTTTTGGCTCTCAGGGGAATGTAATCCTTTAAATGCTCCTACGCTTGCTGTGACTTCAAATTCCGTCTCTAACGTAGAAAGACAAGAACCACTTCCAACTCATACAAACCCCAACGTTGAGTGGAGGCTTCAACCCTTCCAATCTGCGAGCGTATCTCATACGGTTGATTCAAACACCTCCCTCAATACCGGGTGGAGGCTTCAAACCTCCTTTTTTCAAAAGCATGCGGAAGGATGGCATTGGTACCGTGAGCAGAAGCCAGAAATCAGTGATCAGTTATCAGAAAAGAAAGAAAAAAGGAATCCGAGTCAGCTGATTGAAGAACAGCGAAAAGATCTGGAAAAGAAGCTTCACGCGGCCATTATTGAGCCTACACGGGAGAAGATTATAGCCTACATTCTCGCGCAAAAGGTATTGATGGATCAAAGTGAGCGGTTTTCTGAGTCCTGGAAGCGGGTCGTGATGACGACGCCTTCCTTGGATGAGACTCTCATTCATCCTGTGGATCAAAATGCCCGTCATGTTTACTATCAGGAGAAAAATCAGGAAATCACAAAACGTATTAAGGCTCTTGCCCAAGACTATGGATTGTTTTTTTTCTTTAAGGGGGAATGTAGCTACTGTCATCACTTTGCACCTGTTGTGAAGCATTTTGCAAAAAAGCATGGCTGGTCCGTTTTAGCTGTTTCTTTGGATGGAGGAAGGTTAGAAGAGTTTCCTGGGGCACGGCGGGATAATGGAATAGCGGCTCGTCTTCAGGTGTCTCATGTTCCCGCCTTAATTGCATTTCATTCCAGCTCAGGACAAATGATTCCTTTAGCTTACGGCATGGTTTCTGAAAGTGAGATTGAGGAAAGAATTGATCTTTTAACCCGAACAGTGACCTCTGAAGGAGTCAAAAAATGAAAAAAGTGCTGTTAAGTCTATTCCTCTCCTTATTATTGTTGAGCTCTCCCTTATCTGCCACTATGGAAGCTAACCTTGATAAAGCTTTTCGAACACTTGGCATGGCCCATAATGTAACGACGGGAGGAGGGTATCAAGATCAAACGGGCGGATTTTATACGGGCGGGAGTTTATTTGCCCGGTCTAAAGTCAATAATGCGGATTTGCTTTCCATTCAGCTTCCTCATTATCGTGCCGGGTGTGGAGGTATTGATATATTTGCAGGGGGGTTTAGCTATATCAATGCGCAAGCCTTTATTGCCCTCATTCGCAACATTGGAAGTAATGCAAGCGGTTATGCGTTTAATCTAGCTCTCGCAACGGTCACCCCTCAAATTAAAAGCGTCATTGACGATCTTCTGGCTAAGGTCCAAAAGATGACCAATCAAAGTATTAACTCTTGTGAGGCTGCAGCAACCCTTGTTGGAGGTGTCTGGCCTCAATCTGATGCCAGTTCTCAATTGCTTTGTAATGCCATGAGTAAGGATCTTGGCATGGCCACAGACTGGGCTCAAGGGCGGCAAAAATGTGGTGCAGAAGAACAAAGAGCTGCGGTCTTAAGCCGAAAAGGCGAAAAACCAGGATTTAAAGACATGTTGGGCGATGAGTTTAATGTTGCTTGGAAAGCCATTCTCAAGAATAGCTTTTTAACAAATAATACGCAACTTGCTGAGTTCTTTATGACTCTTTCAGGCACAATTCTTTCAAAACGTGAAGGAGAAGGCGTAGAGGTTAAAGTTTTGTCCTCGAAAAGCAATGATCCTCAGCTGATTGCAGCTCTTCTGACAGGCAATGTACCAGCTCAAATCTATAAATGTGATAATGCTTCAGAAGATAAGTGTTTGGCCCCTTCATTGCAGAATGTGAGTTTGCCAAAAGAAAAGACTCTCTCTTCAAAGGTTGCTGAAATACTGACCTCTCTCTCAACGAAAGTGCGAACGGATGGAAAACTTTCTGATGAAGAACGCGGCTTTATTAATTCAACCATGATTCCTGTTTTAAAGATAATTACTGTGGAGACAGCTTTTAAGAAGGGAGGAAGTCCTCTCAGTATTACTGAATTTAGTGAAGCCATTGCGCACGATATTCTCCTTCAATATCTGGATGAGGTGATGTCTCTTGTCTGGGACAGTGTGACTCAGCTTAAAAAGGTTCAAGTCAATGACAAGATGATTGAAGAGCTGAGAGCAGGCATCTCTCGTTCTCGTAAGCTTCTCTATACCAAACGTACTGCTCTTTTTGAACAAATGTCGATCACCCTTGATTTGATAGAGAGAACTCAACAGGTCGAATCTAAACTACAGAATATGTTTATTTCTTCTCAACAGGGAACGAAGGCTGGAGGGAAGTAACGATGAATCACGTCATCACAACCTATGGGGGCGGGGAACTCTTTGTTCTGATCTTTAATGGGATAGCCGCCTTATTTAAGACAGATCAAACAGGGTTTGTCATGCCTTTGATTCGCATTGGGCTCACGGTGGGCTCTGTTTATATGCTGATTCTGATGCTGATGCGGAGCAGCTTGGAAGAAGGACTCAAGTGGTTTCTGTGGGTTGTCATTGCCACAAACCTTCTCTTTTTGCCCAAGACGACGGTCTGGATTCATGACCCTCTGATGAAGACAAAAGAAAAGGTTGATAACGTGCCCTTTGCTTTAGGGGCATTTGCAAGTCTGGTGAGTCAAATGGGACGAGGTATCACAGAAAAGATGGAGTCAGTTTTTACCCTCCCTGATTATATGCCTTATCATAAGACAGGAACAGTGTTTGCGTCCTCGCTCATGAGCCAGGTGGGCCAGTTCCGGATCGTAAATGCTGAGTTTAAGGGCAATATGGAACGGTTTGTAAATCAATGTGTCGTTTATGACGCCATGATTGGCCATAAGTATACATTCGACGATCTCCAAAATCAGAAAGATATTTGGACGTTTGTCAGTGCAAATGCATCTCCTCTCTTAGGGTTTCTTTATAAAGCAGGTAATACTCCCGGAACGATTGTGACCTGTAAGGAAGGAGCTCAAAATCTCAAAGAGCTGTGGACAGCTGAAATTGACAGAGCAACAGCTACTTATGGAAGCCGTGTTCAGAATCAAAGTCTTACAAAATCAGTTTTTTTTATCCATCTTCAAAATGGGGTTCAGCTCATGACGGGCATTTCTGAAAATGCGGCTCGTATTTTACAGCAAGAGATGATGATCAATGCCATTGAGGACGCGAGCAATAACAAATTATCTGAACTGGGATCTCCTTCCAACTATGGCGCAACAAAGGCTCTGCTTCAACAACGTTCCGCTTATGCGGTTGCAGGAGATATTGCGGCCAAAACTTTACCTTTGTTTAAAAATGTTATTGAAGCCTTGAGCTATGGACTCTTCATCTTTATTGTGGTGCTGGCTCTTCTGCCCAACGGCTATCGGGTATTGATGACCTACTTTGGAATTCTCGTTTGGACTCAACTGTGGGCGCCTCTTTATGCCATTTTAAATTTAATTATGACCCTCTATGGAAAAGCAGAAACAACCAGTTTAGTAGGAACCTCTGGGCTTACGCTTTTCAATTCCTCCGCTATTATCAATGCCCATGCCGATATGGTCACACTTGCTGCGTGGCTCTCAGTGAGTATTCCTTTTATTTCCTATGGGATTCTCAAACAAGGGGCGGCGGCTTTCGTAGGCCTTGCCCATCATTTAGGATCAGCCATGCAAACTTCTGCCAGTGGAGCCGCTTCCGAGGCCGTCTCTGGCAACATCAGTCTCGGCAATATGAGCATGGGGACTCAAGCTTATCAAAATACGTCCGCCTTTCAGCACAATACAAGTCCGTCCTACACCGCTTCCCAATTTAAATCCATGAGTCTTTCAGGGATTGAAAAAAATACTTTTGGGGATGGCACGCAAGCTTTTAATGATCAACGTCTCTCTCACTTGAGCGTTCAAATCATGGGAACAGAAAATAGAAGCTTTTCTGAGCAGCAAAACCTTAATAAGGCCATAAGTATGGCTAAAAGTAAGAGCATGGCAGCAAATGAGGCTACAGAAGCGGCTCTTCAAACGTCTACAAACTTCTTGTCCCGTGTGGGGACCGATAAATTTACAGGGGAAGACTATACCAAAAACATTAGTGCTTCCGATGCGAAGAGCCTTCAGAACTTTGATCACTTTGTCAAAACCATCCAGCAAAACACAGGCTTAACAGAAACACAAGCTGTGGAAGTGGCGCTTGGGGCTGGTTTAGGAGGCAGTTTGAAATTCTTGAGTGCAGATGCCAAAGGAAACTTCTCGAGCGCAGCTGCTCGAAGGCAAGCCATCGACACAGCAAGCTCCCTTGCCCAGCAGCTTGGATATTCAGAAACCTCTGAGAAAGTGGTTTCAGCCGCTCAATCCTTATCAGAGGGAACACGGGATACCCAAGGTATGGAAGTGGGCACAGGCGCTCTTTCAAGCCTGAATCACGCTCACAGTTTAAGAGAAGAGGCCTTAATAGCTCACCATCAAGTGGACACCCTTTCCAAAGACATAAGCTCCAGTCAAAGCAAAGGCATTGTTATTACCAAAGAGCTTACTCAAGATGTTTTGAAATTCATTGCTCAGCACCCTGCAAATCCTGGCCCCAATGGGCTATCTGGGGGACAAATCGGTTATAAAGAGGCCTATCGTATTCTTGAAAATGGAGGAGACGAACGAGCTGTCTATCTTAAGCGCTTTCAAGAACAAAATCCCCAATATTCCCTTCAAAGCATTAATATTGCAGGAGAGCGGCAAGCTCTATCTTCCCCCTATACAAATCAAGATCAGTCTTACAAAAGCATGGCGGATATTCAAGCTCAACACGCCCTCAACACGCAAAATGTACAGAGTCAAATCAAAGCCACAGGCCAGCTTAACCCCGGGAGTTTGGACGATAATACTTTAAAGGACGGCGTTTTAGAACAAATTGGGCAAACAGAAGGAACAATAAACGCAGGAAGAAGACAAATGGCAAACCAGGAAAAATTCCTTCAAGACGCAGAAAAAGCATCACAAGAAAAAACCTTAGGGGTGACGGCTGGAAAAAACCTCGCTGTAAGTGCTGTTGAAGGTCTTTCAAGTGTGGGCAAGGATATTGCCGATTCTCTCGATAATCTTCCACCCCCCATCCCATTCCCTTAACAAGACAGGAGATAAACAAAATGGCATTTTTTAAAACAATGACGCAAGGAGGACAGGTTCATATCCATCAACTCCATATGCTCAAGCAAGTGATAGTCACAGGTCTTATGGTCGCCTTTGTGATTGGTTTTTCTTGGCTGGGGTGGAAAAGCTATCAATTACCAAGCTATGGGTGGCAGGTTCTGTCTCAAACCTCTTGGGCACGGTTTATGCTGGCCACAACCCCTCCTGAACAGCATGCAACCCTTTATCAAGAGTATGTTCCTCTCACCCCTCTTAAGGGGACTTCCTCCTTAAGAGGGGGCAAGCCTTATCGTAGGAGTTGTCTTAATATCCTCAAAGATCCATTTCTTCAAAAGACAACTCAACACATGGAAGCCCAGCTCAAACAAGCCGTTTACACCAGCCTTTGGGTGGGTCTTGCAGGATTTCTTGCGGTGATGGCCTTGTGGTTTTTTATGGGACGTCATCAAAAGAAAACGGAACATCAACGAGGAACGACCCTTGTTCCTTGGAAAAAACTGGCCCATCTGATTGTGAAGGAAAATCAAGCTTCAGACTTAGTCTTGGGAGAATTGCCTCTTCTTAAATATAAGGAAACCTCCCACACTCTAATCACAGGAACCACAGGTTCGGGAAAAACCAATAGCTTCCACTGTCTACTTCCTCAAATTCGAAAAAGAGGAGACAGGGCCATTATTCTTGATGTCACAGGGGATTATATTTCCAGATACTATAACAAAGAGACGGACATCATCCTGAATCCCTTAGATGAGAGATCTGTTCCCTGGCATCCTTGGGCTGATTGTCATCTTGATTCTCATTATGACGTTCTTGCCGAATCTCTGATCCAACCTAAAGGAGGACATAGCGATCCTTTCTGGGATAAGGCCAGCAGGTCTCTTTTAAAAACAGCTTTGAGAAAATATGCCTATCACAAGAAAAACAATATAGAAGAGCTAACGACTTTTTTGATGAATTCTTCAGACAAAGAGTTTGAGAGATTCTTTAAAGGAACAGAGGCTGCAGCTTTTGCTTCTTCCCATAATGAAAAAACAACCCATTCCATTCGTAGTGTCCTCTCATCTCAAATCGAGGGGTTTCGTCATCTCGAATCATCAGATCCAAAAAAGAAAGATGACAAAGAAAACCATTGCAGCAAAAGTAATGAAGAAAATGAAGCCAGGAACGACTATAAAAGCCAAGAAGAACGTCAAAACCCAATAGATTCAGCCCATCCAGAGCAAAAAATTCCTGCTCACCTTCAGTGTTCCGATCATCAGCTTTCCCTCCTGGAAGAAAAAGAGAATACAAAAGCAGAAGAAAAACCAGAACCAAGTTTTTCCATTCGCAAATGGATTAGTGGAGAGAAGCAAGAAACAGGAACTCAGCAAAATAATGGTGAAGGATGGCTTTTTATTACTGCTCGTGCTGACCAAAGGCAAAGCCTCACACCCCTTATCTCAGCCTGGATGGATATGGCCATTAATGCATTGATGGTCCTTCCAGAGGATTATACAAGGCGTCTGTGGTTTATTTTAGATGAGTTGGCAGCCCTTCAAAACCTACCTTCTCTTCAACGCGGTCTTGCAGAAGGACGTAAATATGGGGGCTGTTTCTTAGCAGGATTTCAAAGCAAACCTCAATTAGAGGATATTTATGGACGGTCTGCAGCTGAAACCATGCTCGACCTTTTTAACACGAAAATCTTTTTTAGGTGTACAGAACCTTCCACCCAAGGCTGGATCTCAAAAGTTCTGGGGGATAAGGAAGAGATCGAGCCCCAAGAAAATATCTCCTATGGAGCTCACAGTATGCGGGATGGGGTTTCCCTGAGCCGCCAAACCCGCCAGAAACCGCTGATTCTTCCTTCTGAGCTATCTCAACTGAAAGATCTGGAATGCTATGTTAAGCTTCCTAAAGACTATTCCTGTACTAAACTTCAAATACCTTACCAAGCACCCCCCACTTCAAATACTCCTTCCTTTCTCTTAAAACCCGAAAAGAAGAGAGAATACCCAGCTTATGAGGAAGGCGGGAAAGAGGAGGTTCAACAAGAAGAAAAGGAATACTGATGGGATGGAATATTCATAATGATGAGGTTTCTGCCTTTATGATAGCCTTATGGCTCCCTAGGAACCTCATTTGATGCGCGTAGAATAACTTCTATCAAAAGTGGCTTCATTTCCTCGAGACCCGTAACCAACTCTAGCATTGAATCAGGCATATTATTTTTCAGATCCTTGATATAATCGTAATAAACCAGATCAACAGCCAGGTAGATACCTGCTTCCTTCAGACGTCGACCTGCAATTTTATCAATCAGAGCAGACTTTTCTAAGAAGCATTCCATGCCTGGGGAGGAGATTTCTTATTCTAGCTTTAAATAATCAATCGATATCTATCTTCCATAATCTGACAAAAATCGATGATCTCACTAAAGTAATTACTATCAATCACAGAGTCATGTACCCCATTTACATGAATGAGTGTTGGAAAACAAGAAAAGCCCCTAGGCTTAGTTAGATTATCAAGCTTTCTTTCCATTTCCTGAATAATTTCTGCTTTAATCTCTTGCCGAGAAAATTTAATTTCGCAAGCAAATAACGTATTAAATCTTGTTTGAATAAGGTAGTCTATTTGACATCCTGGTTGCCTCTTAGTTGCGTGCTGAAAAAAGGGGTTCTCAGATACGATATTCTCAGGTCTGAGGTTTAATTTTTTTTGAATAAACTCACGATTATTGAGAACTAAATTTTCGAATTGAAAGCCCAAAATCGTAGACCATCCTGGAAGAGAGGACATGGATTTTATTATATAACTGTTTTTTTCAATTTCAGAAAGATTCGGATCAATGTATTTTAGATAGAATCGTAAATAATTATCTTTCAAACGATAATGACTAACAGGAGAGGGCTTTCCAGAATTTAAATGCCACGTATAATCGCGACTCACAAAGCCTGATTTAGTGAGATCAAAAAGATATTCACTCAGAAGGCCAGAAGTTGAAACACCTAGCTTTTTACTAATATCTCTATATTCAAGGGGACCATCCGCAAGACATTGGACAATAGATTTATATTGGTTGCTTCTTCTTGAAAAGAGGTCAGAAAAAATTTGCTCAAATTCTCTAACTAAAAGTCCTCCTTTTTTAAAGCATAGATCCTTTATATTTTCTTCAGCAGGTTTCTGAAAATCGATCTCTTCAAGATAAAGTGGAACTCCTCCTGTGACAGATAATATTTTAAATTTTTCATAAGTTGATAAGTGCGAATTTCTTGCTGCCCAAAATTGTTGACATTCATTTAACGGTAATTCTTCAAGAGTTAGTGTAAAAGATATTCTTCCCAAAAAACCAGCGTTCGATAAGATGTTCTTTTCAATCCAAGCAGATGCCGAACCACATATAATCAATATCAATTCAGGATTATTCTTAAAGTGAAGATCCCATGCATTTTTTAGTTTTCCAAGAAAATTATGGTCTTTTGAACCCATCCAAGAGATTTCATCTAAGACAATGATAACCCGTCCTTCCCGTGTATGATGAGCAAGGCGCAAAAACAAATCATTCCAATCATCTTCTTTAAAAGGGGAGGTTCCTAGGGCCTTTCCAAGCTGCCACCCAAATTCAAACAATTGGTCTTTGGAGGTTGTCTTTTCTGTTGGTGGAATGCCAGAAAAGGTAAGTGTCTGCATGTTTTTACTAAATTCTCTAATCAGTCGACTTTTACCAATTCGACGTCTCCCTTGTACGACAATAAGGCTAGCTGAGCGCTTTTTTAAGAATCGACTTAACTCTTGTAATTCTCTTTTTCGGCCAATAAAAATAGATTCCTGCATTTTTCCTCAAATTATACCCATGATAGGAGCACTATGACACAAATACGCAATTTTAACAATTATTATTTTTGCGTATCACAAGAGAAAGATTTAATACGTAATTTTGAAATTTATCAAAGTTGCGTCTTAATAGATACAGAAATCGGAGAATTACCTAAGCCCAAGAATTGAACAAACAGGCATCTTTTTAATATATTCAAGGACTTCAGCAATATATTTAGTCCTTTTTATCATTGAAAATTTAACTTAATAGCTTGGATTTTCAATGATAAATGAATCCCCACATTCAAGAGATTTGTTTCTTTTATTCTTTCCCTTCAGACATCAGCTGATCTACCTTCTTACCAAAAACGTCCGTAGCTTTTCTCAGAGGTTCATCTGCAAGATGAGCATAGCGCTGTGTAGTAGAAGCCTGTGTATGGCCTAAAAGCTTACCCACAATACTTAAGCTTAATCCACTTGAAACCAAGTGAGACGCATGAGTATGGCGCAAATCATGGATGCGAACGTTTTTTAGATTTGCTTGTTTAAGGACGGTACCCCAGAATTTCTTAACTTCTTTCAAAGGTTCGCCAACCTTTTTTCCAGGAAAAAGATAAGGCAAAGTTCCCTCTCTTCTTTTTTTAAGAGCCTCTAAAAGGAGGAGAGTCTTATCTGAAAGAGGGAGATATTCTTTCTTTTTCTGCTTGGTCAAATGGGCAGGCTTAATCCAAAGCCCTTTCTCCAAATCAAACTGATCCCAAGTGGCTTGAAGTGCCTCACCTTTGCGGGCTCCTGTTAAAAGAAGAAACTTGAAGACATAAGCGGTGAGATTTTCAGAGTATTTATCAAGGACGCTCCAAAGTCGCTGAAGTTCCTCATCATTTAACCAACGATCACGTTTCTCTTCTTGATACTTCTCAATGCCTTGAGCAGGATTATCAGCTCTCCACCCCCAAGACACAGCTAAAGAAAACATCTTGGACAACAGGGCGACAACTCTATTGGCCTGATAAGGGGTGTTCTTAAGACGCAAATGTAAACTTTCGATATCACGACGAGAAACGTGGGCCACTTTTAAGGAGCCTAAAGAGGGCATGATGATATTTCTCAGAAGCTTCTGATCTTCTTTTAAGCTTTTCTCACGCTTTTTCTGCCCATGTCTTTCAATATAGTCTCGTGCGAGATCTTGCATACTAAAAAGGCTTTGAGCTTGTTTTTTACCTTGAACGGGATCTTCTCCGTGAGTAATACTTGCCAAGTGTTTACGTGCTAAGGCTCTTGCTTCTTCTGTTGTTACCTGACCATGAACGCCTATCTTTAAGCGTTTAACAACGCGGTGTTGATTGCGATATTGGATGCAATAGGTTCGTCTTCCGCTGGGAAGGACAATAACGCCAAATCCTTTAAGGCTTGTATCCCAATATTGAGATAGCTTATGTGGATCAGGGGTGATACTTTCTACAAAACGTTTGGTTATATTTGGCATGAGAAGTCTCCACAGTTGCTTCCATCCTTATACCATCCTCTCAAATTATCATCAAGGAATTTATCATCAAACTATCATCAACAGAGGCTAATTTCGACCTCTAAATTGCCACATTTATCAACGAAAACACACACTCTAAAATCTCTGAAAGCTAAGACAGCTATTGAGAAAACACTGGTGCCGGATGGGGGACTCGAACTCCCGACCTACTGATTACAAATCAGTTGCTCTACCAACTGAGCTAATCCGGCATGAGTTAGGTATATACCTTATGATCAGTTGAAGGCCAAGAAAAAATGTGGTCCTTTCATAAAGGGTTGATAGAGGCAAGAACTGTATGTCTTCTTCCGCTAATGATGGGGAGGATCTCATGGTTAAAAGCACACGAAGAAAGTAGTATATCTCCTGATTGAGGTTGATAGCGCGACGTTTCATTCTTTTTCTGATGAACCACATGATCTCCGCCCTCATACTCACTCTCAAGGCCAAAGATGAGCAAGTACTTGGAATCCTTAATAAATTTTTTCATCCAGTAGAGGGAAATAAAATCTCCCTCCTCGTAATAATGACACTCGCACCGCTGGACATTGAAATGATGAAATGAGGCGATGTCTCTAACTAACCTTTGAATTTGAATAGACGTGACAACATCGAAAATGACCGCATCCGCAATGGTTTTTTTCTTGGTTGCTTTTATAAGTGACGCGCTAAAGGAATGGGGGTGAGTTTTGGATTGCTTTTTCTTTTGATAGTTTAAATGCTGAGCCTTAAAGTTTAGGGCTACCCACTGATCTGTTGCAAGCACATGATTTCTTTTTGAAATAAGGCAAGCGCCCTCCATTGATAAAACCTCCTTAAGGGAAGAAACTAAATAATTATTGCCTCCTACATGCATTGAACCCCCCGTTAAAGTCAATGCTTTTACAATTCTAATTGATGCCATTTTATAGGCACAAACCAGCCAGTCAACGGATAAATTTGTTAGGCGGCGAGACGATCTGTTGTCATAGGCTTTTGCAGAGTTTGTTTGAAGGTTGGGAGTTCCCTTTTTAAGGAAAGTAACCCATGAAAAAGACCATCCAGAGAGTCTTGAGGTCTAATTTCTATGACATAAGGCCAAAATCCTAAAGCTTCCGTGCAAAGATACTCGCCTGGATCTAAAAGAAGATAAAGGAAGTTAATCTTATGTGTGGCTCCAAAGTCTAAAAGTTCTTGGTAAAGGTGCTTGTAAAAAGTCTTACCTTTTGCCTCAAAATCAAAGGTTGGATTTTGAATATAAAGCCCTATGGTTGAGACCCATATTTCTGTCGCTTGTGTTGGAAAGGTGATTTTTTGATTTCCAAGCGTTCGAAGAAATGGAAATAACTTCTTCTTCATCAAAAGAGCTCCCCCAACATAGCCCTCATCCTTATGGCTTTCTAAGAGATAGATTGGCTCATCCGCATTTTGAAAAAATGGGATTAGGTTCTGATTGTTTTCAAGGGCTTTCTGGAAAAGGTGAATAGAACCTTGATGTAATGCGTGGTTTTTAGGTGAAACAACTGTGAACATAATAATTTACCTCATCTAACAAAATATTATTTTAAACAAATGTCTACCATAGAAGAATAGTCGACTTTTACAAAGGTTTGATAAATTCTCTACATAGACACTCTAGCTAAGCATATATTTTTAATTTAGTCATTAGTTTTTTATTGCAACTTTATTTTTGAAGGTTTTCCTTGTTCGGCTTTCCTTCGGGAAAATTTTGCTTATAAGACACTTCAGTCAACATTTTAGGGTAGACCTATGAGCAAAATTTTTATATGGATAGCACATAATAAGAAACGTCACAAGAACATTTATATGTTTGTGACGTATTTTTTGCTAAACGTGAGTCAACCTCACAGGATCGTTGAGAGAGGGATTGAGCGAAGAAATGGGATTATGAATGACAGAAAAAAAACAGCTGAGCGCATAAAAGCTGCTCGTAGTTTGGCAGGCTTTGCCGAGAGAAAAGCTTTCTGTTCGAATTTCGATCTACCTCTTGCAACGTTAGAGGCATGGGAGCGTGGGAAAAACCCCCTAACTTTAAAGGGTGCCAAAAGAATTGTTGATGCCCTAAGGTCTGTAAATGTCTATTGTTCTCAACAGTGGCTTATGGAGGGAAAAGGCTTTTCTCCAAGACCGCTCGAAGAAATTTCCTTGGAACTTGATATGGCTTTCCCGAACACCTTAAGGTCCCTTGAGGAAAATTTAAAAATTGCGAAGGAGCTCTCTACATTTAAAACACTTAATGAAGGAGCGATTGTTACAATTGTAACAGATAGTGGTATGTCTCCTTTCTTTGAAGAAGGAGATTATGTCGGGGGGATTAAAAAGATACCCATTGCAAAAGCCTTAGATAAGAAATGCATTGTTGAACTTTTAAATGGAGCCAGGATCGTAAGAATTTTAACCCAAGGACAAAACAATACCTATACTTTAGAAAAAACAAATCCTGCTGGATGCTCGGGTCATGAGGAGTCTGAAAAAAATATTGAAATTCTCTCTGCAGCTCCTATTATTTGGCATAGGTCCTTTTCTCAATAGGAGGTTTTATGTCAGGGAGAATTTTAAAAATTGCCCACATGGGGCAGCCCATTTTACAAAAACCCGCGGCTCCTGTCGAAGGATATGATGATCCTCAAGTTCTTCAGCTTATTCGGGACATGGAAGCCACCGTTAGCTATATGAATTGTTCTGGCCTTGCAGCACCTCAAGTTTTTGTTCCTCTACGGGTTGTTATCTTTCGGGTCTTAACAACAACGAATAACCCAGCTTACGAATTGACACCCGAATATGATCCTGAAGGTGTTCCTTGGACAGTAATGATTAATCCCACACTAACGCCTCTCTCAGACCAAATCACGACAGGATGGGAATCGTGTTTATCTTTGCCGGGGCTAATGGGTCGTGTTTCTCGCTATCATTCTATAGAGTATAGGTATCTGAATAAAGATGGGCAGGAGGAAAAGCGGCAGGCTCATGGGTTTCACGCACGGGTTGTTCAGCATGAATGTGACCACTTAGATGGTGTTCTCTATCCAACGAAAATTGAGGACATGAAAGATTTTGGTTTTAAAGATGAAATACTAAGAAGTTTGTTTTAAATGCCTTCCAAAGGGGCGTAAAAACATTTAATAATATGATGAATTTCACTTAAGTATTGTTCTTCCTTTAACAGCCCATAAAACTCTTTTGAGGAAACTTCTGCGCCTAAGGCAATAATTTCTTTTTTGTTTTTGTTAAGCAATCCAATGGTTAATCCAGATTTAATCTTGCAAATATCGTTACGCTCTTGCATAATTCTTTGCCCATCCACATCTTCTGGACGGCAGGCATCCCAAACAATCAAGGGCAAGTTGGAGCGGATAACGCCCAAGAATAAGGGATCAACTTTGCAGTAACTTTTTTTCTTATAAAGAGCCCCCCATTCTTGATTGGAAAAACAAGAGCACATGATACGCCCTTCTTGAATGAGGCCATAACTGAAATAGGTAATACCAAGCTTTTTCAGGGCCTTATAAGTTAAACTCAAGTGGTGGGCTTTTGTTTCCATAACGCTTAATTCCATTGAGCCCTCTCTTCAGAAGTTGCTTATTTACATTTGTTTCTAAACCGCAGATGCCAAAACTTTTTTATGGCCAGTTCTGCTTCGTGAATAAAGGCTGAGACAAAGAATAAAAGTCGCTGCAAGAAGCATGAGATATATGGCGGGTGAGTATAAGGTTGCGTGTCGTGCTTCAATTAAATATGTTAATAACATAGGAGCCGTCCCCCCACAAGCAGCCATCCCAATGCAGAAGTTTATAGAAACCCCGCGGTAACGAGCGGGGGTTGGAAAAAGGGTTTGCATAAATCCATGTCCAGCACCTGCAATGCTGGCAACAAAGATCCCCAAAAGTGATTGACCAATTAAGATAAGTGGTGGGTTGAGAGTTTGAAGGAGGAAGAAAACAGGAAAAGCTCCAAAGAGGAGAAGGATACCAGCGGTGATCATGGCTTTGTTTCCTCCAACCCTATCTAAAAAATAACCTGCTACGGGGCAACCAAACATAAAGAAGCTGAGCCCTAAAAGGTTATATTTCATGGCAACTGCGGGATCTAACCCTAAATACTTTGACATATAGACGTTAAGGAATCCAAAAAGCGTATAGGAAAGAGCTCCATTCAGAGAACCAACAATAAAGGAAATAAAAGAGCTAATCGGATAAGATGAGTAAATCTCTAAAAGGCCAACATGTTTTGTCATCTTTTTTTCCTTGAGGGCAGCAAACTCGGGGGTTTCATTCATAAAAGTACGGATAAAAAACCCAATAAAGCTAATGAAGGCTCCAAAAATAAAAGGAAGTCTCCACATCCATTCAGCACCATAATTTGAGATTAAAAAGCCTGAGAAGGTGGCAGTCATGGCTCCAATAACGCAAGAAGCTGTAATAATTCCGCCAACAGTACCGGGCTTTATTTTGCCCACATGTTCAAGAGCAAAAATAGCCGCTCCATTATATTCTCCTCCCGTGCATAGTCCTTGTAAAAGACGACAAAGGATAAGAATAAGGGGAGCCATGAGACCCAATTGGTTATAGCCTGGGAGAAGCCCGATAATCAAAGTGGGCAAGCCTGTAAGAAGAATGGTTGTGCTTAAGGAAAGCTTGCGGCCAACCGTGTCGCCAAAATAACCGAATACCAAAGCTCCTAAAGGCCGCATGATAAACCCAACAGCAAAAATTGCCCAGCTCGCAAGAAGAGAAATGGTTGGATCTTCCATGGGGAAAAAGACGCGCCCGATGGTGGCTGCATAAATAGCGTAAATCGTAAAATCAAAAAACTCCAGTGCGTTTCCCATCACAGTTGCAGGGAGAAGTTTGAAATAAAGAGTCTTTTTTTGTAGGGCTATTGACGTACTCATATGGCCTCTTTTTTTAATTTATTTTGGATTTAGTTGTTATAGTCTCAACCTAGATAATTGAGCTGCCTAATATAATTTTTGCATACCCGATGTGTATTATTTGCAAGTGTGATTTTTCTTTCCAAGGTAATGTTTGCTTATACGTTAATGGCTGAGGTTAATTGCCTATAGGTAAAATTCCCTTGATAAACAACATAACCAATCTTTAAAGGGTATTTCCCCTATTTTAGTTCATTAGCTTTTCCTGCAAGATTTCTATGGCTACCAGAAAGGGTACCTTATTAGTATTACATAGGGAATATACAATGTCTAAATCTCTTTTTTTCTTTGCCGGCTTTTCACTTCTGTTTTGTGTAACCTCGTCTTTATCTTGGTCAATGCAGTGTGAAGAACATGATTGTGATGAGTCCAGGAAAACATTTGTTTCGACCTTACCTGGCTCTGGTAAATGGAAAGATGATGTTACGCCAAAAAAGAACTGGACATGCCAAGCAATTGAGGATCTTGAAAGCGCAGATTCCCTCTGTCAAATGTGTGAACGAGAATGGATTCGTTATGCTCATACCATGCAACATGCTGATTATAAAAATTTGACCGTGGGGTGTATATGCGCAGGACACATGGAAGGAGACCTTAAAGCCTCTAAGGAAAGAGAATCCTATTTTCGTTCTCGATCTCAGAGGCGAACCAAGTGGCTGGATTTGGCTTGGAAAAAGTCTAAGAAGGGCAACTTATATATAAAGACACGGGCTAATTCTGAGGATGAAGATTCTCATATTGTTACAATTTTCAAAGGTAAATATGGCAAATATTCTGCATCAATTGATCAAAAATACCTTGAACAATGGTTCCCAACAGTTAGAGAAGCTCAATATGCGGCCTTTGATTACCTTTGGCCTTCAAAAAAGATTTTTGAATAAGGCGCACTAACTTTAAGAAAAGCATTTTTTGAAAGTAAAAAATCCATTATGGTTTCTCTATATCAACTTTAAGAGAGAGACAAGGTATCTATGATTGAAGCCAAATTGAAAAAGCTCAACATCACCATTCCAACTCCCACGCCTCCTGCAGCGGATTATGTTCCTTTTGTAAAAGTAGGCTCATTGGTTTTTATCTCAGGACAGCTTCCCTTATCGCAAGGTGAGATAACATATAAAGGAAAGGTCGGAGACACTATGTCTCTTAAGGATGGGCAAGAAGCCGCCCGGCTTTGTGCCTTAAATATTTTAGCTCAACTTAAGGAGGCGTGTGAAGGTGATTTCAACCGTATTCAGCGGTGTGTTCGGTTGGGAGGTTTCGTGAATTCAACAGATGATTTCACAGAGCATCCAAAAGTTATTAATGGAGCCTCTGATTTGATGGTAGCTATTTTTGGAGATAAAGGAAAACATACACGCGTGGCTCTTGGTGTGAATGCTCTTCCCTTAGGGGCTGTTGTGGAAGTTGAAGCAATTTTTGAAGTCAATAATTCATGAAAAAATATTTTGTGAAATCTCCTCAAAATCCTTCTCATCTTTGGATATGGGGGACTCATGCTTGTCTTGCTGCCCTCCAAAATCCAAAGCGTCATTGTTATCGGTTGCTTCTTACAAAGACAGCAGAAAAAGAATTCTCGACCTTTCCACAAGGGGAAATTGTTGAGGGACATATCTTATCTCGATGGCTTCCTGAAGGAGCGGTTCATCAAGGCGTTGCTATGGAAGTGGCCCCTCTTTCAGAGCCTTCTTTTTCTCGTTTAAAGGGGACAGAAAAAGGAGTGCTCGTGGTTTTGGACCACGTCACGGATCCTCATAATGTCGGCTCTATTTTAAGGACGGCACGGGCTCTTAAGGCTCTTGGTGTCGTCATGACGGAGCGAAACACACCGCCCTTAGCTGGTGCCTTAGCAAAGACAGCTTCTGGGGCTTTAGAACACTTACCCGTGTGGAAAGTGACAAACCTTGCGCGTAGCCTTGAGGAGCTGAAAAGTTTTGGGTTTTGGACGATAGGATTGGATGAACGTGCCCCTCAAGTTCTTACGCATTCGACTCTTCCTGATCGTGTGGCCATTGTCCTGGGGGCTGAGGGAGAGGGGTTGCGTCGTCTGACCCAAGAAAAATGTGATTTTCTTGTCAGGCTTCCCACAGATCCGGAATTTCCAACCTTGAATGTCTCGGTGGCAGGGGCCCTTGCTCTCTATGAGCTCATAAGACCGTGTTAAAATTGCCTCACCTTTTTTCTTTTTTATGAGGGGAGAAATAATTTTCTGTTCATCCTTAAATTTGGTGATAAAAATTTTAAAAGGTTAATATTTTCGCTTAATTCAAATCAAATTTTAAGGAGTTGATGGCTTTTTCCATTAGGACTCCATCATTGAAAGTCATAGGAAGGAAATTAAAAATGAAAAGTAAGTTTTTAGTAAGTAGTGTTAAATTAAGTGCTGCCATGGCTTTATTATTGATGAGTGGATGTGCTGAATACCATAAAAGGGTTTTAGATTGTACAGAGCCAAAAGGAAATGAGTTTTGCGATACCCTAGCCAAAGAATACAAAATTTTAGGGGATACGGAACAATCCATCATGTATGATGAGATTTCCGCCGACTATTATTACAGAAAAGCCTTGAAGGCAAGCAAAGAGTGTGACTCTGTTTTGCCAGCTTGCCTGGAAGACTGGGATATTCCTGAGGACAAGCTTGCTGAACTTCAAACAGCACGCGCACGGTTAGTGCGGGCTTTAGCGAATGGAGCTCGAAGAGACGCTCCAAAAATGACGGCTTATGCTCAGGCTCACTTTGATTGTTGGGTTGAACAACAGGCCGAAGGCTGGCAAAAGCTGGACATCGCTCATTGTCGTTCCGAGTTTTACGCAAGCATGGCAGAAGTTGAAGTCATGTTGATGGGCGGCTTTACCAATGTGTCTCCCTCAAATATGGTTTTTTTTGATTTAGAAAGTGCCAAAGTTAAAGATGAGGACAAAAAGACCCTTGAGAATGTTGCTCAAGAAGCGTTAGCAAAAGAAAATTCGACAGCTCATATATTACTTGTTGGCCGGACAGATAAAGCGGGAGATGCTAAATATAATGAAAATCTTTCGAGTCAACGGGCAATGAACGTTAAGAAGGAACTGGTTCGGCGAGGGGTTTCTCCCGAGAGAATTGCAATAAAAGCAGAAGGAGAAACGCCTGGACCAAACGTGGATACTCATAATCGCCGTGTTGATATCATCTTTTTAGAATATAAATAGGCCAGGCTCACTTTCCAGCTAAAAACTGGGATGGATAACAAGAAGAAGGTCATTAAACTTTAAGGGCGCCCGATAGGCGCCCTTTTTGTCATCCGTTACAATCGTTGCTTGCGCCTTTAAATATTTTATCGTAAAAATAAATCACTCATCGGGGTGCTCTTATAGGAAGAGCTGAGATTATACCCGTGTACCTGATCCAGGTTATACTGGCGGAGGAAATGAGATGATGCGTATTCTTAAAATCAATCCACGTTCCCTAACTTCCCATCGGTGGAGTATTGTTATTGGGAACCTCCTGGAGCATTTTGACTCCTCATTATATGGGTTTTTAGCGCCCTGCGTAGGAAAGGCTTTTTTCCCGAGCTATTCCCCTCTTTATCAACTGATTTTAACCTATGGTGTTTACATCATCACCTTTGTGGCGCGACCATTAGGGGGGCTTTTTTTTAGCCACCTCACCTATCGTTATGGCCCCTTGAAAGCCCTTTCCTGGTCCCTTGTTGGGCTTGCACTTCCAACAGGTCTCTTGGGCTTTATCCCGAGCGCGCATCAAATAGGAATTCTCGCCCCGTGTCTTTTAATTCTTATAAGGTTTGCGCAGAGTTTTTGTGCTGCAGGCGAAAGTGCGATTGCAGGGTATTATCTCATTGAAGACACTTCTCAAAGCAAACAAATCTCTTGGTCCGGTATTTACCAAAGCTCTACAATATTAGGCATTCTGATGGCATCATCCTTAAGTGGGTTGATTTTTGCTTATTCTCAAAATGAAGACCTCTGGCGCTTTGCATTTTTATTAGGATTTATCTTGGGACTCTCAGGATTGTGGCTACGGTTTCCGTTTCAGAAAAAAGAGATTCAAGGCCTTTCTTTTGAGACGTTCCCCGGTGATGAAAGGACTTTTTCTCGGCTGAGAACGCATTGGAAACTTATTCTCTTTCTTGTCCCTGTTTATGGGTTTTCTTATTTGACCTATTCAGTTCCTTTCATTTTTTTGAATCCTTATCTAGAGCAAATAACACCGATTTCTTTGGCTACCTTATTGTATCAAACGAGTTCTTTGCTTTGGATTGATGCATTGTTGCTGCCTGGGGTAGCTTTTTTTACCCAACGATTTAGCTCTGTCAAAACGCTTTTAGGGAGTTCCCTTCTCTTTGCAGCGGGGGCTTCGACTCTCTTGATAAGTCTCCCCTATGGGTCTCTTCTTATGATCTTTTTGTTGAGGTTGATGATGGTGATCGGCGGGGTTGGATTTACGGTTGCGCTTCTTCCTTGGACAACACGCCTTTATCCGCCTCGCGATAAGTATTTACTCCACAGTGTGAGCTACAATTTAGGCACAGAACTTTTTGGACGGAGTTCTCCTGCCATTTGTTTATGGCTCTATGCTGTTACCCAACATCCTTCTAGTCCCTTAATTTATATTCTAGCTTTAACTTTGACATCCCTCAGCCTTATCATTTGGTTTGAGGTTTCTCAAAGACCGCGAAACCGTGGTGTCTGTGCTAAACCCAGGGGCATTTGTCAAGGGCGATTTAAAAGTGCGGAATTTGAAAAAAAATATGAAGCGTCATATCAATTAAGCCGCTGCAATACATGGCGATAAACTTCGTCTCGATTACGTTTTCCAATAGCCACAACTTGCACAACAACACGCTGATCAAAAACTCGGTAGACCAAGCGATATCCAGAAGCTCGAAGTTTTATCTTATAGTACCCCTTCATCCCATGAAGGGCATCCTTTGGAACGTGAGGGCCGTCCAAGCGCTTTTCTAATTTAGCTTTAAGTTGCTTTTGAATTGTCTCTCCAAGCTTATCCCATTCCTTCTTAGCGGACGTTAAAAAGGTAAGCTTATAAGTCATCGAGACTGACTTCAATTTCTTCCTCGCCTACTCGTTCTTTAACAATTTTGGCAAGTTCAATATCTTCAATAATCTCCATCATGGCCTCATAGATTTTAGCGGGTACACAATAAAAAATGGGCTCATTTCGACTTAAAATAGCAATAGGATTTCCATGGGCGCTTCTAAAAGTTTGCATAGGGTGTTTTTTTAAATCCGTAATGCTGGCAACTTCGTTTGTTAAAATTTGATAGGTCATGAGTTATTCCTCCTAATGTACTTATAATAGCATATTTAAAAGTACTTTTAAACACATATTAAAGCCAAAAATTTGTGTCGAGCCTCAAAAGCCAAGATATCTAGCTTATCTGCAAGAATAGAAAATTTTCGGATTTTATATTTCAGATCTTTAAAAAAAGACTCAGGTGTATAAAAAATCCCTTCCAAAATTGTAGCTTATAGCATACAATGTAAGTATAAAAAACAATGTGCGACCCTAATGCTTAAGAAGAAAACGGTTGTAATTTATGCTGATAAAAACGGACGCGAACCATTTTCAGGATGGCTCCATTCCTTGAAAGATAGGACGTTTAAAGCAAGGATTAGAAACAGACTGTCAAGGTTAGAGCTTGGAAACTTTGGAGACTGTGAATCTATTGGAAATGGGATCTTCGAACTGAGGTTCTTTTTTGGCCCTGGATTTAGAGCCTACTTCGCAGAATATGAAAGTACGACGATCATCTTACTCTGTGGAGGGGATAAAAAAACACAGAACAAGGATATTCTAAAAGCAAAGGATTATTGGAGAGAATTTAAGGAGAAGGGAAGAAATGAGAAAACTTAGAAAATTCAAGGAAGTTTTACGTGAAGACCTCAAAAATCCACTTGAAGCCAAGGCGTATCTTGAGGTTGCACTAGAAAATTATGAGGAAGACAATGATACAGAGGCTTTTTTGATGGCTTTAAGGGACGTTGCGGAAGCACAAGGGGGGATTTCAAAGCTCGCACAACGAACTCATTTAAACAGACAAAATCTTTATCGAGCTCTTTCGAATCGAGGGAATCCTAAACTTGATACGATTGGAATAATTTTACATGGACTTGGATTTAAGCTTTCCATCCAAACGTTAAACCAATCCAATGTTCATGCAAATCATTGAAGAGTTTAAAACACCAGTGGCTGCAAAGCACATGCGCATCCGTAGGTATATGTAAAAATGCGCAATTGCATGTCTCGCTTAAAATCGGCAGCGCGTGGATGTTAAAGAATCTGTCGTGCGTCATCCTCACAGTGAGATAACATCTTAAGAGCAATGGTTTCTTAAAACCAGGCAAATGAAAATTTTAAGACTCCGGTACTGCGGTGGACAACTCGAATCGAACGCGCCGGCGCCGAGGACACATCACGCTCAGCGTAAGCACCCGTTTGAAGGGACAAAAGTAAAGCTTGGTACTGCAGCATCCCAACAACACAAACCAAGAAGCTTACGACTCAAACCAAGACATATAACACGCAGCAAGTCTTTACTCAGGCCTGCCATCAGTGAAACAAGAAATTTCTCACATCCGCCTGTCGACGAGGTTTCTATTCCTCATTGAAACAAGCAGCGGGCGCTGACTTGTCTTTCTTTACCAGGGTTCCACCGGCACACACGACCCGAGCCACCACGGCAACCACAGAGGATTGTTATTACTTTTTCTTCGCGTCGAAGTTGACGAGTTGCTCGCGGAGCGATTTAACTTTTGATTCCAGCTTCTTCGCTTTATCATCCTTCCCATCCCACTTGGCCCATGCCGCTTCTTCCTTCAGGACCTTTCTGTGTTTCTCCAGGCGATAAGCAGCTGAGTTGCAGCTGGGACAATTCCCGGGGTGGTGACAGGCTTTTAGTCTCTGTTTGAGCTTGCCCTCCTCCTTTTCCCACAGCATAGCGACGGTAGGCGTTAAGGAGTCAACCACAGTGACTAACGTCACTATGGCCAAACAAACTGATGTCCACAGAAATTTTTTATGCATGTTGTTTTTCCTTCTCTATTGTTAACCCCATCGAATTCAGAGCAGATAGGTGGGGAGATCTATTCCCATCATGAAAAGATTTCACTATTTTGTATGATGACTTTTAATAGTAATGGACTCCTTTTCATAAAAGCATATAAACATGCGCAATTGACGAAGTCAATTTTTAATTGTGCATAACTAAAAAAGTGAAAGTTACGCAATTAAAGGTATTCCTGGGCCTAAAACAGAAAAGGTTGCATCTAGAAAAGCTTGTGCTAAAGTTAAGTAGAAAATCTTAACAAAAGAGATAGCTTTATGAAGAAACTGCCGATGACAGCTGGCGGGCTTAAGAGACTTCAAGATGAATTGAAGCATTTAAAACATGTTGAACGTTATGCGGTGATAAAAGCATTAGCTGAAGCCCGCGAGCATGGAGATCTTTCTGAGAATGCGGAATATCATTCGGCAAGAGAACGCCAAGGATTTATAGAGGGACGTATCACAGAGTTAGAAGATAAAATCGCTCGCGCAGAAGTTGTGATTGTGTCAAAACTTTCGGGCAAGGATGTTAAATTTGGGGCAACCGTTACACTTATAGATGATGAAACAGATGAAAAAATAAGGTATCAGATTGTTGGGATTGATGAAGCTGATATTAAAAAAGGTCTTTTATCCATCGAATCTCCGCTGGCACGGGCTCTGATTGGAAAGTCTGTAGGTGATGTCTGTGATATAGTCACCCCTGGCAAAGGCCACAAATCCTATGAAATCATTGAAGTGAACTATAAGTAATTTTCTTAGAACATGCTGTATTCTACCTAACAAAAATCAAAAGGAGAGGCCAAATGAAATTTTTAAAATCAGCTTGTATCGTAATCGGTTGCATTTTTATTCTAACATCACCTCAAGACTCTTTTGCACAAACAGATAGCAAGCAAAATGAGGTTGAACAAAAAAAAGATCTTACTGAGCATGCGGTAATCTTTTTAACTCTGATGGGTAAGATAACCCAAGAAGCATCGACTACTGCCGAATTACCAAAGGAAGGCATCTGTCTTTTTCCCAAAAAGCATTGTCCGGATGTCAAGCCTCTATGCGAGATATCATGTGAAGACATTTGTGAAGAAGCTCAAAAAGTTTGTGATAATGGATGTCCTAATCCTCCTGTTCCAGATGATAAACAAAAGGATTGTAAGGCTGGCTGTGATACTGTTGTCTTCATGGGACTTTGTCCCTCATTTTGTAACTGTGCAAAGACCAAAGACGTATGTAATTGTTCCTAAGTCATAAGAAGCTGTTGAGGCATAAAGGGGTATCTAAATGATTAAAAGAAAAAGGGATGACTTTTCTTTTTAAACCTCTTCAAGAGACGCACTTTCCCCTCCTTTTAAAGTGGCTGGGAACCCCCCATGTAAAGGCGTGGGTGGATAATGTCCACTGGACAAAAGCGCTTATCAAAAAGAAATATAGAACCTACGTTCAAGGGTATAAGGCTCTAAATAACATAAGAAAGCCCATCCATGCCTTTATTATTCTTTTGAAAGTATTCGCTCTAAATTCGCGTCTCTCTTTTGATTAACGCTCCCCAATTTTGATACAAACAATCAAGGCTTCTTACAACATGGGGATTGTTGGATGCATTCACATGCAACCGCACACTTTGACGGGTCCCATTCCCCATTCGTTTCTACTAGAGGAACATACTTACAAGCCTCAATAGCAATGTCCGTCGCCCAATTACAATACGTCATGTCCTTCTTAAAAGCATTGCAAATACCTGAACATCCGCCTGTACATGCACTAGGAACAGACTTCTTAACGCCATCACAACATGGCATTCCAAGGACATTACAGTATTCATTAAAATCCATATCGATCGTTTTACAATCACCGTCTCCTGATGTTTCGAGTAATCCCTTGTCGTGCAAATTACCTATAAGAGTAAGAAACATAAATGCTGGACTCTGAGCCAGTTCTTCTGCTGACATCTGCTTTATAGAATCAGTAGAATTCTGAGCCAAAGTTTCTGTAGATAAAAAAAGCCCCAAGGCTATACATAATGCTGTGAATTTTTGTTTTTTCATTTTCTTTCTCCAAAATCACTCAATAATTTTTTCCTGCAGAACTTATTTTAAAGGCTATTAGTTAGCAAAGAGTTAAATCTTTAAATTAAGCAAGGTTAACACTAAACTCATTTTCAGGAAAATCATTTTCCTCGTGTTTCATAGGTGTAGGATGACCTTTCTTTTTAAACCTCTTCAAGAGACGCACTTTCCCCTCCTTTTAAAGTGGCTGGGAACCCCCCATGTCAAGGCGTGGGTAGATCAGGATATCCGTTGGACAAAAGCGCTTATCAAAAAGAAATATAGAACCTACGTTCAGGGGTATAAGGCTCTAAATAACATAAGAAAGCCCATCCATGCCTTTATTATTCTTTTGAAAGATAAGGAGATTGGTTATATCCAATTCTATAACGCCTATGATTTTCCCCGAGAGCAAGGATATAAAATTGAAGGCCTGCCTCAAAACATGGCCAGCATTGACCTTTTTATCGGAAAAAAGGACTGTATAGGGAAAGGGTTAGGACCACTCATCATGACGCAATTTTTTAAAGAGCATATTGACCCCTTTTATGAGGCTTGTTTTGTTGATCCCGATACAAAAAATATCTCGGCCATTCGGGCTTATGAGAAAGCTGAATTTAAAAAAGTTAAAATGGTTAAAGACGGCGCTATTACTTGGATGGTTAGGAGAAAACCTCAATAAATTAGAATTGATAATTAACTATCCCAGATGCTAAGCCTCCAGCTATGCTGGAGGACTCAAAGAGTTTTACATAAAATGAAGATCTCCTAGAATACTTCGACCGCTCGAAGCATAGAAAGGAGACCTTCTATGACGACACTA
>Ga0209211_10001336_pt1 | contig 47068 bp, 49 predicted proteins | sample RifGroA2_FD_183992 | JGI IMG/M metagenome (GOLD analysis project Ga0209211, IMG submission 183992) | Groundwater microbial communities from Rifle, Colorado, USA - Groundwater A2 (SPAdes) (version 2) | ecosystem: Environmental > Aquatic > Deep subsurface > Groundwater | place: Rifle, Colorado...
TGAAGTTCGGGCGAAACCCGGCGAGCCGTGGCGAATAAAAATACTTTCTTTTCGCTATCCCTCATTAATCGTTCAACTGAACTTGAAAAATCACCATCGCCACTCCATAAAATAAAAGTCTGGACAGATTTTCTTTCGCCATCCAAAATCATGTCACAACTGATTTCTACATCAAAATTACACTTCCAGTGCTCAACAAACCTAATGCCTCGTTCGTTTGATTCCTTTAACTTAGAGTTTAAATATTCTATAGTTTCCAGGGTGAATTGACGAAGCAGCGTCTTTTTGATGAAGTTTTCTAAAATGACCGGAGAATTTTTGGGAATACCCGAAACATCAAGCGACAATCTCATTTTCTTCACTTCCTTAGTAGTAACCTCATAATCCAATACTTCCGCCTCTTTAATAAAATGTAGCGAATTCTGATTTTCTTTGAGCGTCCCGCTGTATAACCTTACAAACTGAATCGTACTGAAAGAATCGAAGAATTGTTTTAAGCGTTTGATGTCAACATGCCATCTTAACTTTTCCGACCAGTTCTGAATATTGGCGTAATCGAGATAAACATTAGTTGAGTCCTTGAATATTTTTTCCAATTCTTCTATCCGCTCTGGAAAGACTCTGGCCAATTTTTCCAATCGTTCTGTTTTAGCTTCAAACCTAACCATAGCATTATTCTAGCATACAAACAAAAAAATAAGATCTAGGCCTCCAAAGTTTAAACGTCATTATTCCCCCATTTCTAGACTATCAGGGACTAACAATCACACTAAAAAAATCAACTCCTCAAAGTAATTTTGCGCGTTATTCGCAAAGTATCCTTGGAGAGTTTTTTTTATTTTTATTACAAATTTTAGCCTACGCAATACCCTAGTGCCGTGATTTTCTTGTTGGTCGAATCTAATTCCACTTCCAATCCATTGGGCCAAACATAATTTTTGACCTGATGGCCAAGCTCATTAACTTGTAAAATGGGAAAATTCTTATCAGCCGTCAGTTCCAAAATAATATCGCCAATTGGCCTAAAATAAGTTTTATTCTTTTCTATATCGGGAAAATAACCCAAAATCAAACCGTTGATTTTATCAAGGAGCCCCATCATTTTTAAATACTGCAAACGCATATGAATGGTATTGGATCCTTCCATGCTTTCTAAATAAAGGATAGTGTTGTCGATGTTTTTCAAATAGCCTGTTGCCATCAAACACAAAATTTCTTCTAAATATCCACCCATTAATCTGCCATTAGTTGCGCCTTTTCTAATTGTTTGCCAGCCTAAAGGTAGTTTTACTCCATCGTCATCTATTAAGTTATTCAAAGGCTTCCATTCGGGTTTTTGACCCATTAAGCAATCCATGATTTGTTTATCAAAATCCTCTGTATTTTCTTGAATACCAAATTCGTAAATTAAATCAGGTCCGTAAAAAGTGATAAAACCGGCTTTGTCGGTAATTGGCGCTAAAATATTGGTGCCATCGCTCATTCCCATAATGATTTTGGGATGATTTTTAATAAGCCCAAAATCCATTAAAGGCAATAATTCATTAGCCGTTTCTCCGCCAATTGACATAATAATTGCCTTAACCTGAGGGTCCAAAAACATTTGATGCAAATCTTCAACTCTTTCTTTGGGGGTCCCAGCAGAATAAAAATATTTTCCTTTTGCGTGCTTCCCCAAGAGTACCTTAAAACCTAATCCCTCCAATTTCTTAATCCCCTTTTCAAAACCTTGCGTTTGTTCCTCCTCTAATAAAATACTCTGCGAGGGAGAGATAATGCCGATAGTATCGCCTTTGATAAGCTTTGAAGGTTTAATCATATTGATTATAATAACATTGAACTTTATCCTTTAAGAAGTGATTAATACTAGTATTAATACTTAAAATTCTTTTAAGAATATTACTACATCACTAAGGATAGGAATTAAATGACCCGTTGATTTTTTATGAGTTAGCACCTATCCTGGATGTAGAGGGAGTTAAGAACTATGACTCCAACTATTTCTGCCCTTACACAAAATACCACCTCGCTCGACTGGAGCGCCATATTAAACAACCAGTTTATCCAATATGTTGTCTCTCCGGCAGTTGTTTTTACTGTTGGTTGTTTTATTCTTGCAAAAGTATTCAAACTTGGAGAATTTAAAGAGGAAATTTCCAAAACCCTAGACAAAGTAAAAGACTTAGAAAAAGATGTTAAAAAACTATTAAGCCATGTCGATATCATAAGAACAAATCTAGTTACCAAGGGCGGGCTAGATGCAAGTCTATTCGCTGCAACAAGCCCACTAAAGTTACTTGAGAAGGGAATAAAGTTATTAGAGGATAGTGGGTTTAAAAATATTTACAGCAACAACAAGGAAATGTTCATTAATGAGGTTAAGAAATACGAGGTAAAAACCCTGGCAGATATAGATGAAGCAAGTCTTAAAGTTATGGAAAAATGTAGAGACGATAGTAAATTGGCAAACTTTAAAGAAATTGCATTTCAAAATGGTGTTTCACTCGATGTTTTATTAAGAGTACTTGCCATCTACTTGCGCGATGAGTTAGCTAAGGAATCACTGGTGGGAAATAAGATTGCACCATAAAAAAATCTATCTATGGATTCTTCTAAAAAAGTAAAAAACTCCGAGGGCAGAAATAAAAACTATTATCCCACCTCCCAGAACTACCGCAATACCTTTTATCTCAAACCCACCTTCTACCTTTAAGGGAAAAGGGCTAACAATAGCTTCCGGACTTTGGCTGGAAATTGCAACTATCATCTCACCCTTTAAGGCGTCCTGTGGAGGTAAATTAGGGATCAGCAGAATCTCATCAGCCAAAATTGGCCAAGTATGACCATATAATTCTTTCCAAATTACTTTGCCGTTGTCTTTATTAAATGCATAAAAATAGCCGTTGCTTGTTCCGGTAAAAACTTTGTCTTGAGTTACAATTGGCCAAGTGTTTGGACCTTGTTTTTGTTTTCCGCCCTGCACGGAATCCGTAAGATCAAAAGCCCGGTCGTTTTCTAAATGATACTGCCAAACCACCTCGCCACTATATCGATTTATAGCGTAGAAATAACCATTCCAATTACCAATGTAAATGTTTTGCTCGTCAACCGCAGGAGCTGACGTAAACCAACCGTCAAAAGCTTTTTTCCAAATTAGCTTTCCGTCTTTGCCAGAAATGGCGTAAAAATAGCCGTTCTCTCCGCCAATGTAAACGACGCCTTGAGAATAGGCCGGGGTCGCATGGAATAGATTTAACTTTGCGCTCCCCCTTTGTCCTATCTTATCAATGGGAAATTGCCAAACCGTTTCGCCACTCTCTATCTTAAGAGCAAAGACTGATGCGTCATCATCTTCAGTGCCGATAAAAACCAAGCCATCACCAAAACTGGGTGAGGAATGAATGACTTCGCCTAATTTTTTGCTCCAAACTTTCTGGCCGTCTTTCACATTAAAACAATATAGTATGCCTGAATCATCGCCCACTAAAAGACACTTATCAGTTACCAAAGGTAAGGAATGTGACATTGGTTTATTGACAGAGGCTGTCCAGATCTTTTTCCCGTCTTTCTGGCTTAAAGCGGTGATCTGCCTTTTTTGCGACCCGGCAACATAAATGTTTTCGTTATCAGCCGCAATTCCACCAAGCGCTAGACTTTGAGAAATCCAATTCGGCTTTCTGCTTTTCAAATCCAAAGAAAGAATACCGGCTTCGGTACTGACAAAAACCTGATTATTTTTAATAACCGCCTGTCCGGCATTTTCGCCTTTAATTTGACGGTTAACGACTTTTTTAAAATCATCAAACGAAAAAACCCAATACTTTTTGGCTTCGCTTGGCCCACCCTCATTAACAAACCCAGTCCGGCTGGAATTCCCGCCAAGCATAGGATAGTCGGCAGCGTAGATTTTGGGAGGAACAACAAGAATCGTTAAAAACGATACTGCAAAAATAAAAAGGACCGAAGGAAACGGTTTTAGAAAGGCAGGCATTTTGTATCTTTCCTAATCATAACACAGAGGGGTAAGCCCCGCGCCCGCCCCGTTAAGTGGGGGAGTTAACAAGGTTGAGCTGGCACCATTTCTAAGACGCCGAGGCTTACGCTTAATCTTCGGAGGTTTGCGAGGATTTAACTGCAGTACTTATTTTATACCTTCCCAGTCATTGAGGTAGTTATCCAATACCTTCTCCTTTAGCATATAATGATTGGCCTGTTTTTTTATATATATTAAATAACCATCATTCGTATCCTCAACGATTTTTTCCCTAACCCAATCATTCATTATATGGTAAGGGACAATTAAAAAATCTCTTTTGTCGTCTGATAAAAGCACAAAGATATAGTAAACTTCGCCTCCCCCCGTCCTTTCAAATGAGCTTTTGGTAATATTAATCGCCTGATTATTACTCAAGTCTTTGTGTTTTACCTGAAAGTAATAAGTCCTATTTTGTTTAACTGCCAGGATGTCTAGGCCCACATCAACGGGTATGTTTGCTGCTTGAAAACCCCTGTATAGCAACTCTGCCATTACATGAATTTCGGCAGCCTGCCCACAAAACCTTCTTTTTTCCCACAAGAATCCTGAGTTATCTGTTTTATTCTTGTTAGTATCACCTATCTTGGCAGCCTTAGCAGCCTTGGTGGTATCCTTACCTATTAGTTCAAGCGCTTTCCTTAATCCACCAAATCTTGTTTTATAAATTGACCAAGAAATTTTATATTCAGAATATTTTTTATAAATATCCTTATCATCAGCAAAATCCCAAACTCTAGGATTACGACCCAATTTGTTTCCAATGTCCACCAAATAATTTAAAAGTTCCTCATTTGTAATTTTCATACCTGCTGCCAATTTTGAAGAGGGTAGGCTTGCAGCCTTTAATGCATTACCAAGTTTTCTGAAATGGAACTGGATATAATAATCCAACTTGGGTACCGAACGAATTTCTTTAAGGGTAAGATATTTTTTATCGCTAAATCGGGAAGCAAGAAGTTTGAGTTTATTGATTACATCGTTTTTTGTCATCATGAAGAGATGCTAACATCATTAGTCTCTAATGTCAATAGTCAATGTTAACCTCAGGTAAATACTGATAAGGGTTCTTTAACTACCGATTGGCAACCATCTCCGCGAGTTCTTTGGACGAAAAGAAACAAAAGAAACCGCCGCGGTTTCCTAAGATTAATCTGAAGCCCTCTTCAGACCCTTAGGGTCTAACCCCCCTTCGCTGCAAAGCGGGTTCATAGATTATTTTTAATCTCCCTTTCCAGTGTTGTTTTAAAATCTTTAATAATGGCCCAATGGCTCTTGGGCAGAAACTGCTTGAGTTCCTGTTCAAAATTAATGCCGGTCTTGGCCAACAATTGCAGGACTTTGGGCAAAATACGTTTTTGCGAAACACAAAGCAAACTGGCCCGTAAAATAAAATAAAGATCGTAAAAGTCCCGCGGCTTTTGGCGTTCAAGAAGAGCCTGAATCTTTTCAAAAATTAATTCTTCCTGTGCCAACCCCATTATTGTGTAAGCCGAAACAAAATCGTTCACCACGGTTATAGCTCTGCCAATTGCCTTGGTCTGGCGAAACGAAATTTGTAAACTGATATTAACTGTTTGCTCGCGCGCGGTAAAAAAGGTATGAGCCAAGTACCCGCCACTAGTAGTTTTTGCTTCCTTTAAGCTGGATTCTATAGATGTCACATTCCAAAAACGTACTAAAAGTTCTTTGTGACATCTTCATAGAGCTTACCTTAGTCCACTTTTGAGATGTGAGCTCTATATACCTTCCTTTTCAATCTCCGATAGCACCTGTAATAACAACTCTTCAATCTTTGGTTCGCTTTTATTAACTGAAGTAAAGTCCAAATCCTCCGAAAAACGCGGGCTTTGATAAAAAATGCGCAAGGCCGTCCCACCCTTAAAATAAACCCCATCCGATTGAGAAAGACTGTAGAAGTGAGACAAAAAAAGATGCTGAAAATACTCCCGTCTGATATTTAGCTCGGTCGTCTGATATTTGTTGGCCAAAAGACGTATCTGTTCATCGGCAATCATATAATTTTTTTCACTAAGTCAACAAGCTTTTTTCTCTCATATAGCTCAGCGTATTCAAGGAGTTTTTTTTTATTCAAAAAAGATAAGTCTAACCGATCGTTACCAGGCTTTTTGCCTAAAGCCACAAAATAGAAATAGTCAGCCACGGCTTTTTCCGGCTCGGCTATTAAAAAACGCATCCCTTCTTTCTCCACAAAATGATAACCGGCGTAAGCCTTGTCTTTAATTTTAAAATAAGAAAAAACTTTATCGCTTAAGGTAAAAACTCTGGTGGGCTTGGTGGTGGCGTTGGTTACCTGATAAACCATTTCTGGCAAAATATTGTAAAAAGCTAAGGCGTATTCAAAAGAAATATACGACGGCTGATATAAACGATTGGCAATCTCCTGTTCCGTTGGCAAGTCGGTCTTAAGAGCGTACAGCCCCTTTTTCAAACGTACAAAAAGCCCTTCCCGAGTTTCTTTTTCCAGAAAATACTTGGTTTGATGCCTTGAACTTTGAAAAATCCGACTAAAGTCAAGGGAGCTAATAATATGAAGCCTTCGTTTTAATAATTCTTCCCTCACTAAAAACGATTTCAGTAAAGTAGCCATATTTGTACCTTTCTGAAATGATTATACGAGAATTTTGGCAATTGTCAAATTTTAAGGAGTTAGACTCTTGAAAAAACGGTAAAATGGCTTTTTTAGGCCTCGTATCGGCTTCTTGGACATTAAAGAAATTGGAGTTGAAAAACCGTCGCGTCTGCCTATCAGTCAGGCAGGTCTGCCCCGGCCTAGTCAGGGGTTTATTGGGGTTAATCTGACGCCTTCTCTGTCTCCGAAAGGCTTGAGGGTATTTAAATGTTTTAACTTATACGTATAATCAATCCATGGACAAACCTTCAACACTGCAAAACGCAAAAGGGCCTTCACGTCAGAAAATTATCTCCGCAGTTCTAAAAGAGACAGGCAATCCTCTAACCGTTGATGAGTTAGTAACAAAAACAAGCTTAAACAAAGAACAAATACGTAATGTTGTTTCTTCCAAATTTGATACGCCCATCGTCTATGTTGGTAAAAAGGGATATGGCTTGGCGAAAAATGTTTTTGAAAATTTTATTTTTAGATATACTCTCTCTCCAAACGAAATTCTCCATAAAACATTAAGATTTGATGATGACCTGGAAAGATTTTTAGGTTGGTTTAATGTTTGGCAGCCAATTAAGCTTGTTTCAGACAAGAATAAAATTTATAAAATTTCCAGAGTTCGTCCCACCAAGACTATTCCCTATTTTCATTTTAGAGGATTAACCAAGATTTTCACAGCCTACAAATTGAAACCCAGGGATAATCTTCTTTTCACTCCGGTTGATTTCAACGAACGAGCCTTTAAAATCGAATACTTACCAAAGGAAAAACGCCACGAAGAAAAAATTAAAACGAGTAATCGTATTTATGCTGATATTCTTTATGATTTGTTAAACCGCTCGTTCAGAAAGCAAGACTGGTTGATTTTTCTGGCGCCAAAATCTTTGCCTCTTTTGGCCTCAGCCAACCTCAAGGAACCAGCCGATGATATTGTTCACGCCATTGAAAACGATACAAGGTTTATTCTTGCAAAAGACATTGCCGATGAAACGACGCTGGCCTTGAGAAAATACTCCGTTTTTTATCATAAAAATAAAAACCATCCTTCGACGGTTGTCATCGAAAAAGATCAGTTTGGTAGTTATGGATTTTGTGAGGATTGCGGAATTCCCCTGCAGTGGCTTCCTGTTTCTGGGTGGATTCATCCTGATGCAGACCCTTTGGATTATAAAATTTACCGAGACGAAGTTGAGTTAGAAAAAAGTTTTTTTAAGCAAAAATGATGAAACAGGATACCTTTGACGCCAGTATTATTACCTTAAAAATTCTCTCCTGTATCTACCGGGCGAGAGAAAGGGCTGGAGCTTCTTTAATTGCTTCTATTCTTTACGGAAGCTCTAGAAAGAAAATTAAAGAGTCTAGCTTTGATAAATTGACTACCTTTGGTATTGTTAAAGATTTTAATGAAAAACAGATTATTGCTATTATTCATTATCTTATGCATTTAGGTTTGCTTAAACGTTCTTTCAGATACAAAACATTGGTTTTGACTGAAAAAGGAAAAATATTTTTAAAAGAAAAACCTGTCTTAAATCTCCCGGCCACACTTCTCCCACAACAACCCTCTCCAAGCAACTTAAAGACCCTAGCTCTTTGGCAGCAGGGCTTAACCCTGCCAGCAATCTCACAACAAAGGAATCTTGCGCCGTCAACCATTGAAAATCATATCGCCGATCTTGTCCGCAATCACAAAATAACTGATGTTTCCAAGCTCGTTTCGCCAGAGGATCTTAAATTAATTAACGATGTTCTGACTGCAAATAATGGCTATGGATTAAGAAATATCAAATCCCAGCTTCCCGCTCATATCAGTTACGGCCAAATCAAAATCGCCCTAGCTCTGAAGACTAAACAAGGCTAAACCGCCACGGTTTAACAAAACCGTCACTACGATTGTGGCGCCGGTTAGACAACTGGAAATCTTCCAAAACCAAAAGCTTCGGCTTTATGAGCGCTAGCGACGCCAGAACCATGAGGTATAGTTTAAACCACAAAATCCAAATAGTTTTCAGTAGTAATTGTAGCAAGAGAAGAATCCTTGTAAGTTTGCAAAAATTCGTCCGCTTTTTTGCTTTTCTGTTTGGCCGAGTATTTAAATTCGTAGCCAAACAATTTTCCTTCCCGCTCTTCCACCCAGTCTATTTCCTTTTGTTCCCAGGTCCGCCAAAAATAATTATTGGCAAAAACCGGACTGAAGGCTTGCTTTTTTAAACGCTCGGTCACTAAAAAGTTCTCCCACAAAGCGCCGATATCCGACCGTTTGTCTAAAGAGTTAAAATTGCCAATCACAACATTTCTAACTCCGTTATCCAAAAAGTAATACCTGCTTTTGCGATTTATTTCAGAGCGCAAATTACGGCTAAACCCGCGAAGGTTATAAATAATATAATTTTTTTCAAACAAATCCAAATACCTGGCAATGGTCTTAACATTCATTCCTATTTCTCGGCTCAAGAAAGACAAAGAAACTTCACTGCCCACCTGAAAAGCCAAAAGCCGCAAAAGGTCAAGAAGGATCTTGGCTCCTTTCACTTTATCCAACTCTAAAATATCTTTAAGTAGGTAAGAGTCCAAAAGTTCCTGCAGCAGGCGAATTCTTTCGCTTACAAACTCGGCAGTTATAACCTCGGGATAACTGCCATAAACTAGATACTCGGGGAGTTTCTTAATTAATTCATAGTTTGTGCCCACCACCGGTAATAATTCTTTTTGAGAAAAAGGGTATAAAAGAAGCGTGGTTTTTCGCCCCACCAACGGTTCGCCAATTTGGCCGCGCAGTTCAAAAGAAGAAGAGCCGGTGGCCAAAACGCAAATACCGGGCAGATTGTCAACAATAATCTTGATATTAAGTCCAATGTTGGGAATTTTTTGTGCTTCGTCAATCACCAAAAGCTCGTTGGGGCCAATAAAATCCTTAAGCGGCTCAATATTTTGAGCAGAAAGCGCCTGTTGAACCGAGAGTTCGTCACCAATGACACTTTTATATTTTAAAGTTGTAGTCTTTAAAAACTCTTTCACCAGAGTAGTTTTTCCTACCCGACGGGGGCCCATTATAATCACGGCCTTGTTAGGTTTTAAATAGTCCTCTAATTTATAGGCTCTTTCAACCACCGCCTGATTGTAGCTCTTTTAATGGTGTTTGTCAAGTACGAGTATATAAAGCACCTTAAATATGCCAATTTCCGGTAGTTAGAGTGCCCAGAATTGGGATTCCGAAGCTTTGATGCTCCACAAAAGCAAATTCCAGACCTAAATTGTCTTGTTTTTTCCTAATCCTAACAACTTGAAACCGCCGCACCTACCATGTCGTTCGCGAACAGTGTGGCCTGCCACGGCTTGCCTGGCCTTAGCTGATAAGCCCCCAATAATCTAGTAATGGCGCCATTTTCCCCTATCTAAGCCCTTTAGGTTCAACTTTTCCCTCTTGACTTTCGATGAATATCGAAATATAATCATTTTTATATGAAGAAAATCGAAACAATCTGGCATCATCTCTTATTTGAAGCCTTAACCAACAAAAAATTCAAATTCACCCAAAAAGAACTGGCCCAAAAGTTTGGCTATTCTTTAAGTACCATCCATTACAGCCTAAAAAAACCAGAAGCCTTGGGAGCTATTAGAAAGTCTGGCAAGTTTTTTGTTTTGGAAGATGTTATTAAATTATTGTATTTTTGGGGGAGTTTTAGAAATTTAAACCGCGATATTTTGTATCAAGCTTTTGTTAACTTACCTGTTTTGCAAATAGAAAGCCTGGTTCCAGCCAAGGCGATCTATGCCTGTTATTCAGCTGCCAGAAAAATTTTAATGGAGCCGCCGGCTGATTATGCAAAAGTCTATTTTTATCTACCTCAAGAAAATCTTGAGGACCTAAAACAAAGATACAACTCTTTGCAAAAGAAAAACCAGGGGCCAAATCTTTTTGTTTTAAAAATGCCAGCTACCTTGCCGCAGTATGGAAACGTTGCCACCTTACCACAGACTTTTGTTGATATCTGGAGCTTAAAAGACTGGTACGCCAAGGATTTTACCAAAGCCTTGGAAGAAAAAATAAATGGAATATTATCATGATTTAGTTACCCAAAAAAGTTTTAGCGAGCTTCAAAATCTTAAAAAGCTTTTGAATTTTGTTTTAATTGGCGGCTGGGCGGTTTATCTTTACACCAATGCCCTAAAATCCAAAGATATAGACATTATCGTCGGCTTTGAAAAACTTCCCCTTCTGAAAGAATACTATACTGTTTTAAAGAATGACCGCCTCAAAAAATACGAAGCTATCAAAGAAGAAGTACAGATTGATATTTATCTTCCGCATTATTCTAATTTAGCCATCCCGGTTGAAGATTTAATTTCTCAAACGCAAATAATTGAAGGTTTTACCATTTTAGAACCCAATTTTTTGTCTGTTTTGAAAATCTATCTGCTTTCCCAACGAGGCCGTTCAGCCAAGGGCCGCAAAGATTTTTTGGATTTTTTGTCCTTAACAATGGCCAAAAAATGCAACTTGCCGGAGATAAAACAGATTCTCAAAAAATATCATCTAGCAACCGCCTTGAATCAGCTTAAAGATTTTTTAAACGAGCAGACCCAAATCCCCGAACTCAACTTGAGCACCCATTCTTATCCAAAGATAAAAAAGATGGTTCTAAGCGGACTTCTTTAGTCGGATGGATCCAACCCGAAAGGTTGGAGGCTATCAAGAAGTCTTCTTTTTAATCATTTAGCTGAATACTCTGTGCGGTAACACTGCCGTCGGAATTTGCGCTGCCCAAAACCGTTACTTTATCTCCAGTTTTTAAGTCATTTTTTTGAACTGGTGTTGCTTTATTGATAACGGTTTTATCGGAGAAAATCACAATCTTACTGCTACCGTCAGTTAATTTAACGGTCATAGATTTGTCATCCGCGCTTAAAATTTGGCCGCTCACCGGCCTAAAACTGGCGCCCGCTGTTCTTTCCTGCCCCGGCGTTATTCTGGCACTAAATCCGTTTAATCCTTGACCAAATTGTCTGAAAAGTTGCGGGCTTTTGCTTTGCTGATATTTTACCCCGCCAAAAAATGCACCGCCGCCAATCACTAAAATTAAAATAACGAGTACTAAAATTAAGATATTTTGCTTCATAAAAAAATCACCTCCAATTTGCTGCTATAGCTATTCATAGCGTAAAGCCTCGATCCTTCGATAAACTCAGGATTTCGGCCCTACTCATAACGTAGGGCCTCAATTGGCTGCAAATCCGAAGCCTTTTTGGCCGGATACCAACCAAATACAATCCCAATAATTGCCGATGTTCCTAAAGCCAAAACTATCGATGTCAGAGATACACTAAAAGGCAAACTCATAAATTTAGTCAAAACATACGAGGCTAAAACGCCTAGAATCATGCCAAAAACTCCACCCAAACCGGTTAAAATGCTGGATTCCAATAAAAATTGGGCAATAATATCTTTCTTTTTGGCGCCTAAGGCTTTTCGCAAACCAATTTCCCTAGTTCTTTCGGTCACCGTAACCAACATAATATTCATAATGCCAATGCCGCCAACAATTAAAGAAATAGCCGCAATGCCGGCCAAAAGGGTGGTAAAAATTCCGGTTACCGATGAGGCGGCGGAAATTATATCGTTTTGGGAAATAATAGAAAAGTCAGCCAAAGCCGGATCAGAAATTTTATGCCGTCCCAACAATAAGTAACCCACCTGATCCTGCGCCAAAGTCATCTCATTCTCACTTTTTGCCTCAATCGAAATAGTCGACAAAGAGCTTGATCCAAAAAGAACTTTTTGCGCGGTTGTTAGGGGCACAAACACCAAATCATCCTGGTTTTGAAAACCACTGCCCCCTCTGGATTCGGTTATGCCAATAACACGAAACGATTGACCTTTTATTCTTATGGTTTCACCAATGGGATTTGATCCTTCGCCAAAAAGATCAGTTACTAGTTGCGGCCCCAAAACCGCCACTTTGCTGACCGCGTCAATATCTCTTTGGGAAATAAACGAGCCAAAAGAAAGGTTAATTTTTCTAATCTCAACATAAGAAGGCGTGGTACCCAAAATTTGGGTATTGGTATTGTTGCGGCCAGCGGTAATTTGAGCCCGGTTTTGGAGTTCCGCCGAAACATTTTTAACGGCCGTAACAGTTGTTGAAGCTAAAATAGCCTTAGCATCATCAAAAGTCAGCGTTGTTACCCCGCCTTGCGCACCTCTGATGCTCCCAGTTCGAGAGGCACCAGGGCTAACTGTTAAAAGATTGGCGCCTAATGATTGTATTTGCTGTTGGACCGATTTTTGGCCTGAAGACCCCAAAGATACCAAGGCTATTACACTGCCAATACCAATAATAATGCCCAAAATGGCAAGGCCTGTTCGCATTTTATTTAAAGCTAAAGTGGAAAAACTTTCCACAAAAAGAGAACTAAATTCCATATATTTAATTAAAGTCAATTTCTTTGATCGGAAACTATTTTTCCGTCCTGCATTAAAATTGTTCTCTTGCTAAAACTTGCAATATTTGGTTCATGGGTAATCATGACAATGGTGTGCCCGTCTTTGTTAAGTTTTGAAAAAATTTCCATAATTTCCAAACTTTGGGCCGAGGCCAAATTGCCGGTTGGCTCATCAGCCAAAAGGATCAAAGGATCCATTACCAAACTTCTGGCAATCGCTACCCTTTGCTGTTGTCCGCCGGACAATTGATTGGAAAGATGAAACATGCGATCTTCTAAACCAACCAACCCTAAATATTTTTTGGCTTTTTCCTCCCGCACATCTTTGGGTACTCCGGCGTAATACATGGGCATGGTCACGTTTTTGATGGCTGTGGTCCGGGGCAAAAGATTGTAAGCTTGAAAAATAAAGCCAATTTTTTTATTTCTGATTTCCGCCAGCTCATTGTCCTTTAATTTGCTAATATCCTGGTTGTCCAAAAAATAACTGCCAGAAGTTGGCGAATCCAAGGCGCCCAAAATGTGCATTAAAGTAGACTTACCGGAACCAGATGGCCCCATTATCCCTACAAACTCACCTTTAGCAACCGCGAAAGAAACGCCGTTTAAAGCGGCGGTTTCAACTGCATCGTTAGTATAGATTTTGGTTAAATTGTTTATTTCGATCATCATCGCCCGGTAAATGTTGCCCTGTTTGTTGATCCTCCCACCGAACTCCCCCCAAAGATTGAGCCGCCAAAGATAGAGCCGCCGCTGGTGGCGGTACTATTTTGATTTATAGTGGCAGTAATCACTTCATCTCCTTCTTGAAGGCCGGAGATAATTTCGGTTTGAGCATCCGATGAAATTCCGGTTTCAACCAACACCTGCTTCTCTTGACCGTTTACTAAAGTCTTAACATATGATTGGCTGTTTTGAACTTGAATAGCGCTTGAAGGAATTATTAAAACATCATTTTTTGTTTCCAGGATAATATTGGCGGTTGCCGCCATATTAGGGAGAATCTCCAAAGAAAAAGTGTCCAACTTAATTCTGACCTGGTAACTTGTCACATTGCTGGCAATTTCTCCAATCCGATCAACTGTTACCACCTGGCCACTAAATGTTTTGTCAGTCAAACTATCAAAGGTGATCACCGCTTTTTGGTCAACCTTGACCTTGGCAATATCCATCTCCGTGAGGTTAACTGCAACAATAGGATTTTCTTCCTTCTGAATAACCACGACGGTTTGAGACGCAGTGCTTTGCGAGCTGGTCGAACTCGCGGCAGTACTCTGGCTTTCAATAGTTGTACCCTCAACCAGACCTACGCTTCTTACAATACCGGAGGCAGGAGCCGTAATGGTTGGCAATGTTTCCTGATAAGAAACCCAGGCGCTACCCAAGGCAATTTTGGCTTGTTCAATAACTGATTGCTGGTTATTGTATTTGGTTTCAGCGGCTACTTTTTCTCCGTAATCTTGCATATACAATTGATCGCCGGGGTTAAGATTTTTAGCCTCAATGTCATCTGCCAGTTTTTGCTGGGCTAAAATCATCTGGGAATGCAAAGTAAGCTGACTAGTATAAGCCGAGTCCGTGGAGTTTTTAGCTGAAAGATAACTGGAAAAGCTGGAATTGCTTTTTTGCTGTCCGTCTTGATCCAAGGTTATCTCCGCAATCTTTTGACCTTTTTCCACTTTATCGCCGTCTTTGACATAAACCTTTTTGACAATGCCTGTTGATTGCGTACTGACGGTGAAAACATTGGTAGAAAGAACCGTACCCGAAGCGCTGACCGAAGATACCAAAGTCCCCTTTTCCGCTTTTTGGGTCTGCGTTGTGGATGCTGTTTTTTGGCCTTGAGTTATCTTAAACGCCAAAAATCCTCCAATAATAATTAAAAGGATCAAAATAAGAATTTTGAATTTTGCGATAAACCTAATGACTAAACCAATAATTTGATTCATAGTAAACACCTTACAGCTAAAAGCTGAAAGAAAACTTAAGAAACCAGACAAGCGCGATTTTACTCTTTTGAGGCAATCTCGTTTTTCCCTTCAATCATCTTTTCCACTTTTCTTTTGGCTTCTTCCAAAAGTTCTTTGGATTTTTGACGAGCCAGGTGAGACTGTTTAACCAGATCAGCGATTTTCTGTTGACTTTCTAGAGGGAGAATTGGGACAGCGATATTCTTGAGTGATTCGTGAGGAACAGCGGTTAAAATTGTTCCAGCGCATTGTTTTTCAAGCTGCATCTGGAAAATAAAACTTTTTGCTAAGACCAATAAGACTTCTGGTAATATTGTTTTGCTTCTAAATTGGAAAAAGCCTGTGGAGGCCAGAAATCCGTCTTGAGTTTTATCGATCAAAGCCGCCTTTTGCAGCGAGCCTTGAATACTGGAAACAATAACATCTCCCTTTTTCAATACCCTTTTAGCGCGGCTTGGTGCTCCTTTTCCTAAAACTTCGCTTGACCCACTGATAATTCCAATGGATGAATCAACATCAGCCAACTCAATATAATTAAATGTAGTATCCGGTTGTTTGGCGGCGTCAAATTTGGCCGCCATATTTTCTAACACTTCTAATAGGGGTTCTGCGTTTTGACTTTTGAGTTTTGAGATTAATTTTTGGTATTTTGGCTGAAAATATTCCGCGTCAATTCGGTTAGCTTCTTTAACATCAGAATAATTGACTGTCCAGCAAAGCTCGCTTTTTTCTTCAAGCTCTTTTTTAAATTCTTTTAATCCCAATTTCTCCAAAAGTAAATTTTCAGCTTGAGAATAAAAACGTTCTGTTGCCTCACGTTGTAAGATTGCTTCTTGGAAAACTTTATCAACTTCGTTCTGCAGGTTTTTAGCAACAAGAGGTATCTTTAAATTAGTTAAATCATCTAGGTTTACCCTTTGTTGAACGCCGCCCATACTTTCACGTTCTCGTTGTTTAACACCAAATTTTGATTCAAGGTAGGTTGCCACAAAGAAGGATGAAAAAAGGTCCTGAGATTTTGGAGAGATGATAGCCACAGCGCGATTTGCCGTGATGGTACCGTTTTGGGGCAGTATTATGGCAAGATTTCCAACGGTTCCCATTATTGACAATACAATATCAAATGGTTTGATGTGAGAACGTTTGATTTTTTTGAAATATGAATTGCTTATGAAAACGGAGTCAGAATTATTGATAAAAAAGTTTTCTAGATCTTTAGCCCTAAGATATCGTATGCCATCACTCTCAACAAAGCCAGGAAGTGCCGAATGATCACCGTCTGCGATCCTGCAAAAGTTACCCAACACCGTCGTCTTTACCCTATTTAGCTTTTCGGTAACCTCCAAATATTCTGGCTGGTAATATTCCGCATCCAGACGCAAGGCGCCTTCAAGTTGAGATTTTTGGATAATGGAAAAAGTCATTATTTAACTCTTGACACAAGACCTAAATTTTGCTATGCTTATAAGCGCAGTCGAAAGACTGCATCAACCGCCGAATCCCGCCAATGCGGGATTTTTGGCTTTTTTGGGAATAATCCGCAAGAAGGAATGTCTAAAATCAACCAAATCGAAATAATTATCAATGGCGGTAAACAGTTCTTTTGCAACATGACCCTTTCGTGAAATTAAAACCGCTTTCTTGTTATTCTTCCTTAAAAACTCCAAGAGATAAACAAAATCGCTGTCGCCAGAAAAAAGAATTATCGTGTCAAAACGGGACAAACTTGTTGCCGCGTCAACGGCAATTTCCACGTCAAAGTTAGCTTTCCGGTGAGGGTGTTCATCTGAATGATCAAAATAAATCTTCAACGGTTTTTTGGTAATTTGGTAACCCAGCTTTTGCAATAGAGAAAGAAATAGCCTGTGGTTTTCCGCCATAAATTCCGGAGTGTAAAAATTAATAAACTGCAGATCCGCAATGTCTCCAAAAAATCTTTTCAGTTTTTTATAATCAATGCGCCAAGATAGATTTTCCGGCAGGATCCCTTTGAATTTATCCGGAGCATCTTTAGGATGAACCCACATATCTTGCACTGATTTTTCCAGATTGGCGGTATCAATAAAGATGGCAGTTTTGCCGCTTATACTTTTTTTAAGTTTTTCGAGATAGAATTCTTCTTGATTCATAGCGTTTTATCGCCAAAACTCTGACATTTCCTTTTTGGCAAACCTGATGAACTCTTCCGCAATCTCATCCAAATCATGATCCAAAACTTTTCTGCCGTTTTGGTCGTGGGCAAAGCTGCCATCTGAATTCTTTTTATAAACATAATCACCAGAATTATCCTTGCCCGATTTTTTGGAAACCGCCATAAAAATTGGGTAATCGGCTTTGGGCTCCCCAGCTTCGCCTCCCCATTTTTGCAAAAACAGAACTGATGTTTTGGTGCCAGTGTGGGGTTTAAAAGTGTTACCGTGAAGTCCAATCACCGCCAGTATCCGGGCTTTTTCAAACAACCATTCGCGAATATATTTCATATTGGTGTTATTCAAAATTCCTTGAGGTAAAACAATGGCCATTCGGCCGCCAGGCCTTAAAAATTCCAAACATCTTTCAATAAACAAAATATGCCGCTCAACCGAGCTTAAAAGCTTGCTATTCTTTTTACCAAAATCATATTGCCTTAAAACTCCCTGATCTTTTATTTCGCCGGCAAAAGGCGGATTGGTTAATAAGACATCAAAAGAAAAGTTTTTGAAGGATTGTTGATTAGCTTCTTGGTCGGAATAATTGTTATATTTTAAAAGTCTGGCCTGAAATTCTGCTCTGGCTCTTAATTTATCTCCGTCCTCTCCCTGCCATTCTCTGGGATCTAACGAGTTTAATTTGAATAAATGAGTGCGTCCATCGCCGGCAATAAGCATTAAGGCGCGTGATACTTTGGCTGTTTCATCGGCAAAATCAATGCCATACAAAAATTCTCTGGCATATTCTTTTTTGGATTCCTCGTTTTTGAGGTAATTTTCATTAACAAAGTTCATGGTTGAGATTAAAAAACCACCCGAACCGCAGGCTGGGTCTATAACATATTCTTTCTCTTTTGGGTTAAGCATCTTAACCGCCATATTAATAACTTGACGTGGGGTAAAATATTGTCCTTTCTTCGACTTTGCCACCTCTGGGATCAAATACTCAAACGCCTCATCAATAATTCTAAGATCAGCTCCAAAAAGGCGGGCATCTTCTAGTTCGGGGATTACCATAGAAAGATGATTGGGTGAAAGACGGATATTTTCCTGCTCAAAAAAAGTTCCTGGCCATTTCTGAATAGCGCTTAAAAAAAGTTGATTAATAATTGAGTAAGTTCTTTGTGGATCTTTGTACTTCCTAAAGAAGACCTCATTGTCAGCTCTTTTTACGGCTTCTATCTCGTCAAAAAGTTTGGCGTAAATAAGCTTGAAAACTTCGGTGAAAACATCAACCCCGGCATTTGCCAAAACCAATTCTTCCATTTGTTTAATCTTTTCTTTTAGATCAAAGTTTTTGTTGCTAATGGAGTATAAAGTTTTCTTTTCGGCCAAAAGGTCATCTATCGTTTTATCTTTTGAGGGGATATCTGGAAGCGTATCTTCAAACTTATTAGGATAATTTCGGTATAAAATTATTCTTTCTTTTCCGTTAGACCAAACGCCTATTTCGCAGCCGTCAGCGTTTAAGTAGCTTTTTAACTGGTCAATCCCTTTTTCAATAGAGGGACTCTTGACTTCAACAACTACATAGGGCGTTATTTTGTCTTCCTTATAAAGGACAATATCTTCGGCCTTGGCGTGGATCTCCCTGCCAAAGTGGACGCTTTTTTCGGTTTCCATGCGATCAAAGGGATAGCCATAATGTTTATTTAGTTTATAAAGCCAAAGTTGCCTAATAATTTCTTCGGGCTTACCGGTTTCTTTTTGCTCATCATAAACAAACTTGAAGCTCCCAGTTCGCAAATCTTTAACGTAGAAGCGATGCGGTTCTTCCTCGGAAATATAAAGGATTTCATAGATTGGCAGGTTTTCAAATTCTTTAAGGCCGTAAACGGTTTCTGTATCTTTAAAAATCTTGCTGATAATTTTTTCGGATTTATTGGGTTTAATTGTTGGCATTTTTGTTTAGCAGTTTCCAGCTGCCCTCGGTTAAAACTGCAATAACCTTACCCTTAAGCGTAACTTCATCGGTGAAATAAATAATATTATACTTTGGATTCTCCGGCTTTAAATAAAGATAAGGTGGCTTATCTTCGGAGATAAAACGTTTAACTGTATATTCGCCAGAGACATTAGCCAAAACAATTTCTTTAGAGAAAAATTCCTTGGCGTTTTGAACTAAGACAGTGGAGCCATCATTAATGCCAGCGTTTATCATGGAATCGCCATTAATCTTAAGAAGAAATACTTCATCTTCCAATTTAGAAAGATCTGCTGAAAATGGTTGCCAATTACCATGAATTTCCTCTGCGTTGGTGGGTGGACCAGCCGCGCTAACGCCCAAAAATGGAGCCAAGGCCGGTTTTCCCAAAAGATCAAAACCCAAAGGTAAAATAACCAAGCCGCGGGCAAAGCCTTCATTCTTTTTGATTAATCCCTTTTTCTCAAGTTTATAAAGTAAATCAATAACTGATTGATTGGAAGAAACATTCAGCCTTTGGCGCATTTCCTCAAAAGTGGGTGGGTAGCCTGTATCTTTTATATAGTTATAAACAACTTCTAAAAGCTCTCTTTGCCGCTTTGTCAAAGGAATCCCCATATTAGAATAATACCCGACTATTTATTCAGATGTCAAGAGGATAATTTTGGAGTTACGACGCACTTTGTTTAATTGGCAATTCAACCTTAAAGGTTGAACCCTCTCCCAACTTGCTTTCAACCCAGATTTTGCCTTTGTGCATTTCAACAATGCTTTTAGCAATAGACAAGCCCAAGCCGTAACCGTCAGCCTGGTCTTTAACCCGCGAGCTATCGGAACGGTAAAAACGATCAAAAATTTTTGAAATATCCTCGTCTTTAATTCCCACCCCAAAATCCTGAACCAAAAAGAAGGCGGACTTCCCTACGACTTGAGTTTTGACAATAACCGCGCCACTCTCGTTACTATATTTGATTGTATTATCCAAAAGAATGGTAAACAACTCCACCATACTATTATAGTTAGCCTCAAACTCCACATCTTCACCCTCAACTTCAATTGATATTTTCCTCTCAGCTATTTTGGCTAAAAGTTTTTCTTTGGCTTTGTCCAAAACCTCCATAAACCTCACCGGCTCAAACTCAGGCTGATAATCGGCGCTTTGATATTTGGAAAGTATTAAAAGATTATTGGACAAAGATTGCATTTTATTCGTTTCCTCTAAATTGCTTTGCAAAAGTTTTTTGGCCGAGGCCAGATTTAATCCTTTGTCTCTTAAAGCTACCTCAACTTCTGTTTTAATAGCAGTCAGCGGAGTCCTTAGTTCATGCGAGGCATCGGCCACAAAACGTTTTTGTTCCTCTATTGCTTTTTCTAAAGGCTCAAGGCTTTTGCCGGCCAAAAAATAGGCCGCCAGCCCAGCCACAGCCAATATTACGCCATTGGCAAATACTAAAGCCAAAGCAATCCGTTGTTTTGTCTCTTCAAAAATTGGCCGGTCAAAATCCAGGGGCAACCTCCCCTCTCCAAAAAAGAAACCACTGCCGGAAACGCCAATTGACCCGGGAATAAAACGCATTAATCTTACTTGCATGTTTCTATCAAGTTCCAAGGTCAAAATCCGATACATGGAGAAACTAAAAAAGAAGCTAACAAAGGTGACAATCAAAAGATACCAAGCAGTAAGTTTTAAACGGGTTTTAAAAAATTCAGTCATTTTTCTTCTCCCAGCTTATACCCCAAGCCGTAAATGGTGTGGATGAGGGGCTTTTTACGGGGGGATTCTTTATCTATTTTGCATCTTAAGTAACCTATATAAACCTCAACCGTGTTTGGAAAAATATCACTGTCATAATCCCAAACATTATTAATAATTTGATCTTTGGTTAAGACTTGCTGCGGATGCCTCATCAAATATTCCAGTAAAGCAAATTCCTTTCGGGATAATTTGATGTTTCCTCCGCTGCGTTTTACCTCATGCGAGAGCGTACCTAAGGTCAGGTCACCCACTGTTAAAACAGTACTTAAGCCTTGTTTTGGCCGCCTAGTCAAAGCTTTAACCCGAGCCAAAAGCTCCACAAAGGCAAACGGCTTGACTAAATAATCATCAGCCCCGGAATTTAAACCTGCTACTTTATCACCAAGTTCCCCCTTGGCAGTCAGCATTAAAATTGGGGTATAAATTTTGGCAATTCTTAGTCTTTTACAAACTTCTACACCATCTATTTTAGGCAACATCAAATCCAAAATTATCACGTCAAAATCACCGGTTAGGGCAAAATCCAAACCCTCCTCTCCGTCATAGACCACGTCCACGGCGTAGGATTCCTGCTCTAACCCTTTTTTAAGGGAGTGGGCAATCTTTTGTTCGTCTTCAACCACTAAAACTTTCATTAACTCTAATTGTACTCCCAATCCTGTGAAGAAACTGAAAGAAGACAAGCTAAACTTTTTCACCTCCAACAACCCTATAACCTTGACAAAAGGGTTTATTTGTGCTTAAGTTAAATAAACTGAATGTGAAAGGAGAAAGAAAATGCCCCTAAGAATACGCTTGGGGTTTCTGTTATTAGTGATTTTGTTCTCTGTTTTTGCGCCAGTTGATCTATTGGCGAAAAGCCCAATCGTTGAAGAAAATGTCGTGGCAAAACAGCCCACTATTATCATTCAATATGTTGTTGAAAACATTGTTCTTGAAGCAAAAGCAGCGGCAAGTTTGGGTATTTCTGTTGACGAAGAACCGACCCAAAGACCAATCGATCCTTTGCATCAACAAGTGATTGACTTGGCCGGAAAACGGCAACTGACTGAAAAAGAAATTGATGAAATTTTGATTACGGCCTCCTTGATTGGAAAAGAAGGCGGCAATTATTACAGCAAAAGCAATGTCTCAGCTGTTATTAAAAACCGCCTGGCCCAAAATATGCGGCTGCAGTTGGATCCAACGATTCAGTACTCTTTGTGGCAAGGCGAAAAATGGGGGAAAATCAAAAGCAGCGACCGCAAAATTGATTCGCCTTATAATACATATAAATATAGCGGTTTGCCGCCAACAATGATTGCAGTACCAAGCGCCGAATCAATCAAAGCGGCCTTAAATCCGGCCAAAACTGATGCTCTGTATTTTATTCATGATAATGCCGGTCAAATTCACCTGGCAAAAACTTTTGCCCAGCATCAGGAAAACATTCAAAAATATCTTAAACCCAAAAGCAGCTAGAGGAATCAAAAAAACTTGATGACCGCGGCTGCTTTTTTGTATTTGCCAATATCCCAAGTCGATAAACCCGAAGGGTCTAACGACCTCGACCCCTCGGGTTAAAATATTGTATGCTAAAGCATAATGAAGGAAGATTATCAAAGCCCAAAAAGCAAATTAGGGAAAATGCCGAACAGACGGCTATCCTTAAAATTAACAACCACAGTCTTTGCGTTTTCTTTTACGGCATCAATTGTCATTGCCAATCAACTTTATCTGAAAACACCGTTTTGGCTATCATATCTCATTGCCATTAATATCTCTTCCCTATTCTTCTTTATTATCGATAAAATGAATGCCATTCAAAACAAATACCGCATCCCGGAAATTACTCTTTTAATTCTTTTGGCTTTAGGCGGAGACTTGGGGGCATTAATTGGCATCTTTAAAGCTCGTCACAAAACGCAATCCGACGACTTTTTAAAACCGGCTTTTCTTATCATTCTTATCCACGTTATAATCATCGTTTCAATCATTTTCTTGAAAACCAGACTATAGATATCTCAAAACTCAAATCTCAAAACTCAAATTCACATCTCAAATCTTAATCCGCCAGCTGGCGGATTGATATTTTACATTTGGTTTTGACATTTAAGATTTGACATTTGAGTTTCACGTTGATGTTGGACTTGGTTTTATTCTTAAAAGCCGCTTTTCTGGGCATTATCCAGGGCCTGGGCGAGTTTTTGCCCATCTCCTCCACCGGCCATTTAATTATTTTTGAAAAACTTTTTGGATTAGCGCCAGCTCAATTTGGCTTGAGTTTTGACGCTTTTTTGCATTTGGGAACTCTTTTGGCTTTGCTTTGGTTTTTTAGGAACAATCTCTATTCCCTAATCAAAGGAGTTATTCAAGAGATAAAAACTCACCAGTTTGAATCCAACCTAAAATTGGCTTCTCTTTTAATTGTTGGCAGCATTCCGGCCGGGTTTTTGGGGTTACTCTTTGAAAGCAAAATTGAAACTACTTTTCGAGCGCCAAGCTTGGTAGCCTTTGCTCTAATTGGTTTTAGCATCGTAATTTTTTTGACCGAACGGATGACCAGAACTTCCCAAACAGTCAGCAATCTTTCCCCAAGCCGATCTTTTTTGATTGGTCTTTTCCAATCCTTGGCCTTAATTCCCGGCATCTCCCGTTCCGGCGCTTCCATTGTTGGCGGACTGCTAACAGGACTGAGCGAGATTGAGGCCGCCAGATTTTCTTTTTTGCTTTCTATTCCGGTAGTTGCCGGCGCGGGATTAAAAAAGGTTTTAGAAATTAGCTTAAACGGTGTTTCCCGCGAGCAAACTCTTTATTATTTAATCGGCCTTTTCTTCTCGTCAGTTACCGGCTTTTTGGCTATCAAATATTTTTTAAAGTTTTTAGAAAAGCACGGTTTGGGCTGGTTTGTGGTTTATAGAGTGGGGTTTGGTCTGTTGATACTTTTTCTAATTTTCCCGGGTAAACTTTAGATTCAACCCGAAAGATTCTAAACCTCTAAGGTTTCCTTAGCTTGCGGTAGAGCCAAGTCCTAAGAAGTCTTCTTAGAAAACAAAAACCCGCTGGTTTTGGAAAACCAGCGGGCGGGAATTTTAAATCTATTTTTTAATTGCTGTTACATTATAAAACGCCCGTTGAAGTTCTTTGTCGCCGACCTCATCGTGAGGACCGACAGATGGTCGGATGAAATATTGCGGCTCTCGACAAAGTATCTGCAAGCCGCCGCTGTCTAAAGAAAGAATCGTCTGATCGGCCTCGTCTTCTTGCCAAAAACTGCCTCCATTTAGACCGAATTGAAAACACTGGAAGCAATGACCGCAACCGTAAAAAATATACGAGTGCTCATATTCATCCTCTCTGACACAACCTTGTTGGACAAAAGGCGATTGTTCGCTTTCATCGCCCACCAAGGTAAACTGCACATGTAAAATTCCTCTTGGTGGAAACCATGTGACAACTTTCTGCAGAAACTTGATTACGGTTGATTTTGGATTATAAATTGTTATCCCAACCGACACAACGCCAATTTCTCCTTTCCCAAATTCAATACTCAAAACATCAGCAGCTTGAAACTTAAAACTCAACCCCATCTTTTCCATCAAGGCTAAAGCCTCTGCCTGATAATGACTGTTAATATCGTAAGCAACCACTTGCGAGCAATATGGAATCATAGCCAAAGCCTGCCTGCCGGTATAGCAGCCTAAGTCTAAGCCTGGCAAATTACTTGGTGGGTAGAGCCTAAGAGCCTCTACCAAACCCCTATCCGGAGCCTCAAAATCAATCTCCATCCTTTCTCCTTGATTTATTTAAGCCTTGACAGATATTATCATTTTACATACTAGAGGTCAAGTGGGGATTTTGCCCAAACTAACGGATATCTAAACCTCGGAGGTTTACGCATAAACCTCCGAGGTTTAATTTTACAACCTAATCTTCCTGATAAATTCATTTTTTTTCTGATAAAATCTTATTAATCATCAAACTATGCGTACTGCCCACACCGTTCTTTTGCTAATCGCCGTTTTGGCAATTTCCACAGCTGCTGGCTTTTTCTTATCTAAACGTACTTCAATCAACCAAATCCAAAAAAGTGGAAAACCGCAAATAGCCGCCACTATTTTTCCTTTATCAGATATTACCAAGAATATTGGCGGCGACAAGATTGACGTTACTTTGATTCTTCCTCCCGGTGCCTCGCCGCATACTTTTGATCTTAAACCTTCGGACATTGCCAAAATCCAAAAGGCTGACCTTGTCCTTGCCATTGGCCACGGATTAGATGATTGGGTGACAAGCGCGCTTAATTCGCCCGATAAAAAAGTTGTCATTGACAAAGATATTGTTATCAAAAAACTAGGAGGCGAGGACGATCCGCACTACTGGTTAAGCGTCAAAAACGCCAAACAAATTGCTTTGAATATTTCGGAAATTTTGATAAACCACGATCCTGCAAACAGAAGTTATTACCTCCAAAATACTATTTCTTACCTTGTACAATTGGAACTGTTGGAAAAAGAATTAACCGAATTAAGCCTAAAAATCGGAAACCGCAGCTTTGTGACCTTTCACGACGCCTGGTATTATTTTAGTGAGGAAAGGGGTCTTAATGTTGCTGCCTCGTTTGAGCCTTTCCCTGGCAAATCTCCCAGCCCTAGCGATTTGAATCAGTTTGGAAAAGCAGTCAAGGCCAGTGGCACTAAAGTGATTTATAGTGAACCGCAGATACCAAGCGATCTTCTAGAGGCTGTAGTCAAAGATTTGGGAGTTAAAATTGTGGTTTTGGATCCAACCGGCGGAATCAAAGACCGGGATTCGTATATTAATTTAATGAGATACAATATGCATGAGATAGAAAAAAATCAATAGAATAGTCTCAATTTTCAATTTACAATTTTCAATTTACAAATAAATTCCAATTTACAATTTTCATCCGCCAGCTGGCGGAGAAAATTTGGTCATTGGTGCTTGTTTGAAAATTGGTACTTGAAAATTGAAAATTATTATTGGAATTACTCTCCATCAAAAATCTAACCGTTGACCTAGGCTACCCAAAGCCCGTTATTGAAAACATTTCTTTTTCCCTCAAGCCCCACACCATCTCCGTGATTATTGGCCCAAACGGCTGCGGCAAAACCGTGCTTTTCAAAACTATCTTAGGATTATTCCCTTACGGCGGAGAGATTAAGTTTTTAGATGAGCCTGTGGAAAAAAACTTGTCCCAAATCGGCTACTTAGCGCAAAGGTTTTCCTTTGATCATTCCTTGCCGATTACCGCTTGGGAAACTATCAGAAACTCACTGGCCAATTCTCCTTTTAAGGATTGGGAAAAAGATGAACTCACGCAAAAAGTTCTAAACGAAGTCCAATCAACAAATTATCAAGATCAAAAACTGGCCACTCTTTCCGGCGGTCAACTCCAGCGCATACTTTTAGCCAGAAGCCTAATCAGAAATCCCAAGCTCTTAATTTTGGACGAACCGGAAACAGGCATTGACACCGAAGGGGAATATAAACTCTACGAATCATTAAAGCAGATGGCCGCCGAAAAAGAGGTGGCCATTCTTTTATCCACGCATGAGATTGATGTGGTTTATCATTTTGCCGATCAGGTTATTTGTTTAAACCGCGAACTGGTTTGTTTGGGAAAACCAAAAGAGGCCTTAACCGAGGAGGCTTTTAACCGATTATACGGCCATCCGGTCAGTCTTTATAGCCATCATCACGGCCAAAAACACCATGGAACAATTGATTGAAATATTAACCATCCCTTTTATGCAAAGAGCGCTTTTAGCCGGTGTAGTTGTTGCTCTGGTTTGTTCTTTGCTTGGAATTTTTAGCGTCATCAAACGGATGACTTTTTTTGGCGATGCCATTGGCCACGCTTCTTTGGCCGGCATTGCTTTTGGGGTTTTGGTTTCGGTTAATCCTTTAATCCCCGCCTTTGTTCTAGCGGTAATCTTGGGGCTTTTGATTTATGAAATTAACCGCAAATTCAAAATTGCCAATGATGTAATTTTGGGCTTTTTCTTTTCTTTTTTAATGGCGGTTGGCGTAATTTTGATTAACATCACCCCAGGATATCAGCCGGAGCTGATGGGGTTCTTATTCGGCAATATCTTGACTATTAGTCAAGAGGCGCTATATTTAATTGTAGCGGTTGGCGCCGTTATTATCATCTTAACAGAGGTTTATTTGGAAAAACTCATTGCCGTATCTTTTGATGAAGTTGAAGCCAAACTTTTGGGGATTCCTGTTGACTTGCTTTACCGGCTCTTATTTGTAATGTTATCCGCCAGCGTCATTATCAGCGTTAAGCTGGTCGGTATCACTTTGGTCAATGGCCTTTTAATCATTCCAGCCGCAACAGCCCAACTTGTCAGTAAATCCTTAAAACAGCTGTTTTATTTTTCGCCAATCTTTGCTGTCAGCGCCGTTATCCTAGGGCTTTTTATTTCTTACTTTTTTGACATTGTCTCCGGCCCGGCGATAGTGGTTGTTTTGATGTTACAGTGGGTTTTGGTTTTAGGATTAAAGCGAATATTTAACCGTATTTAGTTTATATTGCGAGCGTAAAACGCGAGTAATTCAAAACACCATCCACGCTTAGCGGGGTGGTGGTTTATTCTAAAATCACCTTTTTCTTTTTTTCTTCAAAAATTATCCTGAATTTCTTGAAAAAGACCTCACGACCCAAGAGATTAAAAGAAGAAAAATATTCACGGGAAAAAACGATGGGGCAAAGAAATTTGTTTTTGGCTATTTCAATTTCCACCTCGTGTCGATAACCTTTAATATGTCCACCCACGCCGCCCAAAAAAACCTCTTTTCCGCTCTCAATAGACAGCCCCAAGTTTAAGGCCACTTCTGGCCTAAAAACAGAAACGGTCGCTCCAGAATCAATGAGCGCTGAAGAATCAAATCCTTTCTCCCCGGCATATAGATACAACGGAACAATGGGGAACGATAAACTTTTAGCATCTTCTCGATAGGGGAAAATCATCAGAGCTTTACCCATAGAACATATGGACCCTCGTCTTTCCGAGGAACCAAAAAGGAAAACGGGGCCTTGCCAACCGGAAGCCTTCTCTCTTTTTCCTCTTCTCCAACATGACTAACTAAAGGAAAGATCTCATCCAAAGTCTCGCCGACAGCGGTAACTCTATTTCTGACCGGATCAATCACCACCCATTGGCCGGCAAACTTAGCCATTTGTTTAACAGAAACATTAACTTTTTTCATATAGAATTAATAGTAGCAGTCTTTTTCTAAAAATCAAGCTGCCCGACCGGCCGGAATCTTGCTGTTTACAAACCTCTTTTGCCAAACCGTTAAAAGCGGCGCGGCCACGCAAATTGAGGAATAAGTGCCGGTAATCATACCAATCAAAAGGGCCACACTAAACCATTTTATTGTCTCGCCGCCCAAAAGAATTAAAGCCAGCAAAACCAAAATCACGGTTAACGAATTATTAAGCGAACGGACCAAAGTTTGATTAATGGCCAAATTGGTGTTGGTTACAATATCATTTTTAGGATTCAATTTCCTCAATTCTCTGATCCGATCATAAGTAACCACCGTATCGTGGACCGAAAAAGACAAAACCGTTAAAATTGCGGTCACAAAAAGCGTATCCACCTCTACCCCTAAAAATTTCCCCAATAAAGAAAACGCGCCCAAAATCACCAAACTATCATGAATGGTCGCAATGGTAGCGCAAACGCCAAAGCTTTTTTCGCCAAACCTGTAAGCAATGTACAAAAGAATCAAGATAGAGGCCAAAACCACGCCAATCATAGTTTTAACCAAAAGCTCTTGGCCCAAACTTGGCCCAATGGATTCAAAAAGGCTTTCGCTAAATGTTCCAAAACGGTCTTTGAGCTTGACTGACAAATCTTCTTTGGTCTTTTGATCAAACTCCTGCGATTTGATGACAAAAGAACCACCCGAAGCAGAAACAACCGCGTCTTTTACTCTTTCTGCAGTTAAGAGCTTTTGTAAAATCTGCTCAGGTTTGTCTTGTGAGGCTTTATCAATAACGATTGTTTTTTCAAACTTAATCTCCCAAACCGTACCACCGGTAAAATCCACCGAAGGCTTAAGGCCAAAAAGAACCAATGAGGTCAACCCCGGAATAATTACCAGGGAAGAAATCAGTAAATACAACCATTTATACCTTAAAAAATCGATCGTAATTAATTAAAAATGTAAAAATCAAAATTAAAAATTACAATGGCAAAATACAAAATTTTTAATTTTAAATTGTCATTTTACATTTTGATATTTAAACTTTTCATTATCTATAAAACACCCTCACCAACGTTCTCACTACCACAATCTGGGTAAACAGCCCCACAAATATCCCCAGCCCCAAAGTCAGGGCAAATCCTCTGACCATGCCTGAAACATTTAAAAAACTCCAATTGAGGGGGTTAAACAAGATGAAAACGGTAATCAAGGTGGCTAAGTTGGCATCGCGGATTGAATTCCACGCCCGGCCAAACCCTAGCTCCATGGCAGCTTTTAAAGGCCTGCCTACGCGCAATTCCTCTTTTAACCTTTCAAAGATCAAGATATTGGAGTCTAAGGCCATGCCAATTGACAATATAAATCCAGCAATGCCTGGGAGTGTTAAAGTAATTGGGACAAATTTGTAAATGGCCAAAGTAATAAGACTATAAATAATTAAAGCAAAGGTAGCCAAAATCCCCAATCGGCCGTAATAAACAATCATAAAAAAAGCCAAAACCAAAAGGCCAAAAAGCCCGGCTCTAACACTTTTATTAACCGAATCCTGACCTAAGGTTGGCCCAACTTCGCTTTGGCGGATAACTTTAACCGGAACCGGGAGAGCGCCGGCGTTAAGCTGAATAGCTAGTTTATTAGCCTCCTCAACCGTAAACTGGCCGGAAATAATTGCTTGGCCGCCGGAGATGGCTGTTTGTACTGTTGGCGCGGAAACTAAAATGTTGTCTAAATAAATGGCCAAGGGTTTGCCAATATTCCTCTTTGTAATTTCTTCAAACTTATTAGCGCCGGAAGAATTAAAGCTGATCTCCACTTGAGGCTCTCCGCTTGTGGAATTAAATGAAACCAGGGCTTTAGTCAAATCTTTACCGGTTAAATCAGTTGGTTTAAAAGGCACCTGAGCATTAGCTGTTTCATCCACTTCTCTAAATTCCAACTGGGCGGTTTGCCCAATTAAAGCCAAAGCGTCTTTGGTATCTTTAAGTCCCGGCAACTCCACTATAATTCGATAATCGTTTGAGGTTTTAGAGGTATAGATATTGGGTTCGGCTACTCCAAAAAGGTTTACTCTTCGCTCCATAACATTTTTAACCGACCCCAAAGCTTGACTGCGGTCAGCTTCTTTAATTTTTGCCATATCAGCCTGCAATGTTACCTGCAAACCGCCTTGCAAATCTAAGCCCTGCTTAAATTCCAAAACCCGCTTAAATTTCATGCCCCAAAAATCAAAGTCCAAATTATAGCCGCCAATCTCTTGATCAATCTTAACTGAACCTTTTTCAAACTTTAAATGAATTTTTGGCAAGGCAATTAAAAAAGCCGCCAAACTGATTAAAATGATTAGCCACAAAATTCGAACTTCACGATTCATTGGAAATGATTATATATCAAGAGAGGTCAACCCGAAAGGCCAAAACTCTAGTACTTGCGCCATACACCTTAAAGGTATTAATTTTCACGCTACACCTTCAAGGTGTCTTGCGGACCCTCAAGGCTCGCCTTCTTTTATCCATTGATTCCACCAGATACTAATCTTTCTTCCTGGATTTCTTGGGCTAAAAAGATTTTCATTAAAGACTGATAGGGCACATCTTTTTTGTTGGCTAAAAGTTTAAGCGAGCTGACCAATGATTGAGGGAGCCTGATGGTAATCGGCTTTGTAGATCTTTTGAGATTGGAAAAATCCAAACTCACCTGGCGGCTAACGTCAAAATACTCTGCGGATTCGTGTTCGGCCCAAAAATTCCGCTCCTGCTCTTCATTTTTAAATTTAGAAATAGGTTTTAGTTGTTTTTTCATATATTTTCCTTGTTTCCTCACCTTGAACAGATGAAACCCCTGCTTCAATGTTTTAAAACATTGAAGCAGAATGATACTTTGGCTAAAACGGTTTTTTAACCTCTTGATCCTCTAACCAATGCTTCCTTTTTAAGACCGACCAATCACGACCCTTACTCAACTCCAAAAAACGAAAGGCTTTGCCTATTTCGTGCCAAAATTTTTCAATCTTTTCGTCTTTTAAAATTTTGGCTACAACAATCTTGTAGTTTTTACCCAACTCCTTGTACCACAAACCTACTTTAGTAACTGTGGCCGAACTAACTTTTAAGACATTACTGATTGTTCGGTAATCAAAACCTTTGGCGATCATCACCGCAATTGACAAACGTTTGGCAAGCATGGTTCTTTCGGTTAGAGATAGAAAATCGCTGAAAAAGCCCTCCACCGCTTCTTTGGTTTTCAGCTCGGCAATGGAATCAAAAAAGATTTCCAAAATGCGCTCTTTGACTTTCTGATTTAAAGGGATTCGTGAAACTTGAGCCATGGGATTAGAATACTCCTGCTTTAATGTTTTAAAACATTAAAGCGTAAGTCAAGAAGCAATTATTTATCGCGGGTTTTATGATTCGATGGTTCGATGATTCGATCTATCAGATTCCTGAAGAAAATCAACCCCATTTATTTATCTCTTCCTCATCCCCGGCTAAAACTACCTGCGGCTGAAGTAAAATGCCTTCAATAAAGGGGTCGCGGCGTTTTTTTCTAAAGGCAAATTCGTCTTCGGTCATGACCGTATAGTTTACTTCTTTGTCCTCCTTTTTCTCATAGCTTGCTATAATTGATTTAAGCGTCTCCTGATTAAACCGGCCAACCAAAAGTAAATCGATCTCGTTTTTCTTGGATTGGCGCCCCATTAAATATGGAATGCTCAAAACGGCGTATTTGACGCGGCCCAAAAGGGCAAAATTCTCCGTCACCACGCCGCCCAAACCCACGGTTTTCCCCATCATGCGTAAAAGTTCAGGGTAAAACAAAAAGTCCTTTTTTAATCCGTAATACAAACGATTAGCTCGCTTCTCTTTCTTTAAAAGTCCGATACTATTAAGCCGCTTTAGCTCGCGCCGAACGGCGTTAATTTGTTCTTTAATCTCACGGCCTAAACGACGAACGTAAATAGTCTCGCCAGGATGCGAAAAGAACAAGCGCAGAATTTCAACCCGGACTTTGGAAGAAAATAAATAAAGTAATTCTTTTTCCATCTTGCAAGGTCGCACCTGTCCCCCTTCGTCCGTCAGCTGACGGACTCTGGGGGCTATACGACCCCGCTTAGCGGGGTCTTTCTTAGCAGGTGCGACCTTGTTACCTGTAAGAGACTGGTGAATCCTTTGGAACTATTTCAATCCAGGTTTGGCCCCGGTTAAATTTGATCTCATTGCCGTCCAAATCTAAATACTGTGTACGCGCTGTGCGGCTATCTTTTTGCCAAGTTCCCTCAATTACCCGACCGTCTCTAAAAACTAAGACTTTACCAGTACCAATTGTCGCATAGTTAATGTGGTGCTTTTCGTCGTTAATCACGGTCTGAGCTTCATATTGCACCACCACATTTTTAGCCTTGAGCTGTTCTTTGGTATTATCATCAAACTGCTTTTGCCCGCCTTGTTCTCTTAAATAAACATTGTTAGCTTGATCATAAACCCATTTCACCTGATAGCCATTATCTCCCCAACCACCCCACTGAAAACTAATCTCGTACGAAACCGGCCTATTTGCCAAAACCAAATCATCTTTAAACAGCCACTTTTCCAAACTTACCGGCCCCACCCAACTTAGACGATCAGCCGCACCTTTCCATAAAAGATCGGTTGAGGTATAGGCATCATGCGGCGCCACATGCAAGGAATCATCCCGCCAAAAATTACCGGCCAAAGCAATACCGACCGATTTTAATGAAAGTTTTTGGATTATGTCCAAGGCGCTGATTGACGGATCAACTCCGGGCCCGCCCGAACCGCCGATATGCATAAAAAGAGGATCGTCATATTCTCCCAACCAATCCAAAAAGTAACTGCGAATTGATCTGATCGGTCCAACCTTGGGAGACGATCCGCGATAATACAAAGCTAAAAAGCGTGATATTCCGCCTTCAGCCAAGGACTCATAAACCAAATCCGCCTGCGACAAACCATTTTGCGGCCGGGCATCTTGATGATTATCTATCATTACCCCCAAAACTCTTTTCTTTTGCATTTCTTGGCTTTGGGTTTTGGTAACTAAAACTCCGTCCAAAGACGAAACTTCTGTTTTAGCTTCCTCTGAGGGGGTTGGCGTTGCCGTCTGTTTTGGTGCCGAAATTTCATGTTTAGAGGGATCTTCCACCGTGCCATTTTGACCGTTAGCGCCAATTTTCCCGGCGCGATTTGCAAGCAACAAACCAACCACAATCAACAATAAAACAAGGGTAACTATTGCAATAATAACAACTACTTTTTTATGCTCCCCAAACCATAAGGTTAAATTTTCCTTAAAGAAAATCCATTTGCTTTTTGGTTGTATTTCGTTAAATTCTATTTCGTCCATTTCTTAAGAGTCCTTGCAAGGTGACACCTTCAACGCGAAGCCGAAGACGCCGATAGGCGGCTGAAGGAAGGTGTCACCTTGTTGTGATATCTTGCGCTTTTTGAATTGCTTCTTTTTCCTCGATTGAGAGCGGATAATCGCTTTCTTTGCCCTCTTTCACCGGTTTACAGTATATCCGTGTTCTCTCCCTGCCATGCATAGAGCTTATTACAACGCCGTTATTATTACCATCCAAAAGCGCCACCACAAAGCTTTGATCTCCGCCGGTATCATCAAAAGGATTAAATCGCATTGTTCCGACTTTTTGGATATGAAAAGGCGTAGATTTTTCCAGGCTTTCCACTCTTTTTTGCAATTCGGAAAAATCAACTTTTAACTCACCCATCTTTGCCATCTGTTCAGAAAGAACGCTTTTCAAATCATCTTTTTTACCTTGGCCAAAAAGAATCTTAACAAAGAGAAAAGTCTTTAAAACAAAAAATGAAAGAGCTAGAAGATAAAAAATCACCAAACCCAAAATAATAACTTGGAACAGAGAAAGCGACAAAAAGATTGGCAAATTAAAAGAAAATGGCAGAGTCAACATTGAGTAATTTTATTATACAATTAAGGTTAAGCTTGTCAAATTAAAAACCGTAGATTAGAATGAAAAACATGGAACAAGATTTTTTGGCGGCCGATCTTAAGAAAACCTTTCTCGTTACCACCCTTTCGTTGCTTCTTCTTATTGTCATCAAACTTCTCTCTTAAAGCGGAATTAGCTCGCCTATCGCCAAAAAGCGCTGAGTGCCAATTCCCGGCGGGGTACAGGTCATCAAAGTTATTAGGTTTTTACCAATGGGCTGGTTTAAAACCGTGTAATCCGAAGGCTCTACCACGCGGGTCTCAATAATCTGATAATAATAGTCGCGGTTATTATAATTTAAAATCACCTCATCGCCTTTTTTGATTTTGGGCAAATCGGTAAAAATCCCCTCATACTGACCACGAGCAAAAATGGGTAAAGTGGAATGCCCGAATAAGAAAACATCGCCTTCTTGCCCCGGCAAAGCCGTGCCGCTAAAATGCGCTACCGCCTCCTTTAGAACCGGCAGGTAAACATCTTTACTAGCGCCGTCAATATTGGTCCTAACCTTTATTTTGTCTAAATTTAACGAAGGAATAGTTAAGAAAAATTCGCTAGGGACCGCAGAATCAACGGCTTTTAATCCCAAGATTCCTTGTTGATTTTGTAGATCGCTTTCCTTAATTGATAAACCAGGATCAGGCTGGCCAACCCTAAAACTGTTGAGCAAGTCGCCAAAACTGAAAGAAGATGTGTTAGGCGTTGTTCCTGCCGCCAAAGAAGCACCGGTTGAATTGCTCTGCGTGACGCCTAAAACCTCCAAGCTATTCATTCTTTGCCGCAAATCCAAAACCTCTTTTTGGTAGCCAACAAAAACCCACAGAATATAAAACAAAATCAATGCACCGGAAAAAATCATTCCCCGACCTAAAAGATTAAAAGGCGATTTAGCAACGGAGTTTTCCCCTTCTTTAACAAAGTCAAAAAAACTCTTTTGAGGTTGTTGTTTAACGTAAAATTCTAAAGCCATTTGAATTTATCCTCTTCCCCTCTATAATAACCTCATCAACATTTTTTCCCAAATGCCCACAAAAGTCCTCGTTCTTTTATCACTGCTTTTATTCGTTCTTCTAAGCGCCCGCCCGGCTCAGGCAGCGCAAGGATCGTTAACACTAATACCTGGCAGTGGAACTGTTCTCACCAATCAAACTTTTAATATAGAAATAAGGGCTAATACCGGTGGAGAAACAATTAATACTGTTACGGCCAATCTCTCCTATCCAATTGACAAAATTAAAGTGACAAAGGTTGATACTGCTAATTCATTCATCACTATTTGGTTTGAAAACAGCATTGCGCAAGGCTTAGGAAAAGTAAAACTCACCGGATCTATTTCCTCACCCGGGATATCTGGTACCAATCTTCTTTTAGCTACCTTAACCTTACAAGCGCTGGTTCCAACAACCGCCGCTAACCCGGCCAATGTCAGCTTTGATAACACTTCAGCCATGTATCGCAATAGTGACAACACCAATATTTTATCTTCCAGCGTCGGCGCGCAATTCACTATCACATCATCCGGCACCAGCACCCTGACACCGGTTCCCTCAACTTTTCAAACTTCACCAACTCCATCTCCCACCCCCACTACTCAGCCAGTCGGACTACCCGATGTTGGTTACAACTCACCAACTATCATTCTTTTGATTTTAGGATTTCTGCTAATTATTGGCGGAATATCTTTAACCCTAAGAGTCTAGAACCTAAAACCTAGAACCTAAGGGTTTAGCATAACTCTCCTAAAAAGGAAGCTTTACCGGTGGAGTAAACGTCGAATCCTTAACCCATTCTTTTATCTTGTCTAAGATGTCGCCTTCTAACTTAGGATTTAAAGGTTTGGTAGAACCGGCCGCAACTGCCGTCGAAACCATCTGTTGCTTAAAATAAACCCCAAAACCAAGTCCTAAAAGCAAAAAACCAAAAGTAATGACTGTTAAAGCCAAAGATAAGTTTTTTCTTTGTTCCATATTTAACTTGCTCGATCTCGACTCAGTCGAAAGAGAGTTAGACGATTATATAGTTATTTACCTCCCGCATCTAACCAAAAAGCCCGTCCCGACAAAAGCACCTCTAGAGAATCATCCTTGGCTTCCTTATTAAAATCAAAACTATCAATGGTTAAAAGGCGCGGTAGTTTTTCCAAATCGCTGAAAAATTTTCTCAAATGCAAATAATCCCCCTTTAACCTTACGGTAAATGGAAAACTTGAAGCATTATTACCGCTCTGCGCCAATTTTACGCTCTGCGGATCAAAGGACCGGCCAACAGTTGTACTGGTTCGCGGCTCTTGATAAAAAGATTCCACTAAATTAACGCTATCTGCTGCAGCCAAAGAAGATAGGCTATTCAAAAAATCCAAAATCAAAGACTTTGTTGGCAGGGCATTATCTAAAATAGTCAAATCACCCAAAACGCGGTCAAAGTTTTCTTTGGCATCTGATAGAGAGACAAGCTTTTGGTCTAAATTCTGGCTTAATCTTTGCGCCTCAACTAAATTTTGTTGCAGTTTAAAAGCCAGAGAAATTGCGGGTCCCGTTACTAAACCCAAAAGTAAAGCCAAAAGCAAACAGACCCAAAAGAACTCAAAAAAAGCCTGCTGCTTTTCGGTTTTAAGATAACGGGTAGCAAAACTTCCAAAAAAATTTAACATGTTAAGAACCCAACCCTGGTATAGGCGTAGGGGTAGGCATTAAACCCAAATGAGCCTGTAAAGAAAAAGTAATTTCCTTCGTCTTTTCATCACGGCCTAAAGATAAAATTGTCATATTGGAGAATCTGCTATCACCCCTGATAATATCAATTAACTGGGCCACCGCCGTGTAATTCAGCGCCCCACCCGAAATAATTAAATTGCCATCGGTTGATAAGGCCAGACGGGTTAAGGATAAATCCTGCGGAATTTTTTCCTCTACAAATGACAAAAGCGGCAAACGCTTTTCAACGGTTCGGTAGGATGCAGATAAGACTGTTAGTCTTTTTTGAGTCGTTAAAAAATCTTTTTCAAAAGTCAAGTTTTTTTGTATTTGGCTATTTTTGGCGTCAACTTCTTGATTAACCTTAACCAAATCCGCGTTCAGCTTGAAACTAAAAACAAAAACCGCCGCCAAAAATAAGTCCATGGCGATAAGGGTTATTTTAGCCGTCTTTAAGGCTCTAGAAAAAAATACATTAACCGGCTCTTCTTTGATTTCTTCTTTAGGAATAAGGTTGATTTCAGTTTCCAAAATTTTGCTTTTTTCCATACTTCCTCCATTTAAGATCAAAAACAACCTTTCGTCAAACTGCATAATTTTCATTAAATCTATATTGTAAAGATTCGGCAATGTTTTTTAAATCAATTAAGTCTTCCCCTTCTAAGTCCGCGATAGTACGGCCGACTTTTAAGACTTTATGATATGAACGCATGGATAAATTAAATTTTAAAAAGGCGTTTTCCAAAAGTTTTTCCGCCTCTTGTGTCAAGGGACAAAAGAATTTAATCTGTTTGGCAGAAATTTCGCTGTTAACCAAAAAACCAAAGTTTTTAAAACGGTCGGTCTGAATTTGACGGGCCTTTTCAATGCGTTCGCGGATACTTTTTGAACCTTCGGAAACAACGTTTTGGTCAAAAACTTTTTCCCGTTCTACCTCACCCACTTCCAAATGCAAATCAATTCTATCCAGAATAGGACCAGACAGTCTTTTTTGGTATTGCTCTCTTTGATGCGGACTGCATTGACACATTTTCTTTTTACTTCCCCAAAAGCCACAGGGGCAGGGATTAGCTGCCGCTACCAACATAAAACGGGAAGGATATGTTAAGGAGCCTGAGGCCCGGCTTATTTGGACAAAGCCGTCTTCCAGGGGCTGACGCATTGCTTCTAAAACGCTTCGCGGCAATTCTAAAAATTCGTCCAGAAACAACACGCCACGATGAGCCAAGGTTACTTCACCGGGTGCAATTTTTGATCCACCGCCGACCAAACCCATTCGTGAAACCGTATGATGCGGGCATCTAAAAGGGCGTTTGGTAACCAAAGGATTATCACTGTTCAAAAGTCCGGCCGCAGAAAAAATGCGGGTGATCTCAAGCATTTCTCCGGTTGAAAGAGCGGGCATTATTGAGGCCAGGCTTCGGGAAAGCAAGGTTTTACCTGCACCAGGCGGTCCTTTGAGAAAAACATTATGGCCCCCGGCCACGGCAATCTCCAACATTCTCTTGGCCTGTTCCTGGCCTTTAATATCAGCAAAATCTAAATCAAATTGATCGTTTAACGGCATTTGCCATTTTTCAAGAAATTGGGGAATTAGCTTTTGAGAAGAAATGTGGCTTCTTAAATCATTTAAAGTTGCAACAGGAAAAATATTTACATCTTCAACCAAAGAAGCTTCGTAGCTATTTTGTAGGGGCAGGAAAACATTTTTAAACCCCTTAGCCCTTGCCATCATGGCAAAAGACAAAGCCCCTTGAACCGGCTTAACTTGGCCTTCCAAAGAGAGTTCGCCAAAAAAGAGGCAATCCGAAAGATCAACATTGGGAATTAACTGTTCTGTCGCAATTAAGATACCCAGAGCTAAGGGTAAATCAAAAGAAGCGCCACTTTTTTCCAATTCCGCCGGCGCCAGATTAACGGTTAAACGATAGGACGGAAACTCCGCTTGCGAATTTATCAGCGCCGAACGAACCCTCTCCTTAGATTCCTGAACCGCCTTATCTGCCAAACCCACTATAGCAAAAGCCGGGAAACCCTTTTTAACCAAATCAACCTCAACGCTGACTGGAACCGCGTCAAGACCAACTAGGGCAGCAGATGTTATTTTGGAGAGCATTTGATTAGGTTTTAGGTGCTAGGTTCTAGGTTCTAGTAACTGGGAAGTTGCTAGGCTTTTAATTCTTCAAAACTAGTCCCTACTAATACCTAAAACCTAAAACCTAGTCCCTACGGTGGCGGGAGAAGAGTAAGCCGGGTTCTGTTTTTCGGCGATAATCAATCTGAGCTGACGACTTCGTTACGATATTCGGCCAAGACAACCTAGTGACGTAACTGCCGGTCATTGCCGCGAAGAGGATTGCCCGTTTCACCCCCTTGATTTCTCTCGGGACTCGTCTCTGTTGCTCTCGGGTAAAGTCAATTCTTTATCCGTCCTGCCTCCGCTTGCGCTTCGGCGAGAAACTGGCTATTGCTAGCTTCCCGATTACTCGGGAACATCCTGTCCTGGTGCGGCCCGGACTTTCCTCCCAGCCTCCGCTTGCGCTTCGGCGAGGTAATCGCCCTTTCTCCCACCAACCGCATTTTACCAGATTCTGCTTAAGAGTTGTTTGTTTTTGCGAAAAACTCGGTGAAAACTACCCAAAAAACAACGGCCAAAGGTACTGCCAAAATAACTCCGGCTGCTCCCAAAAGTTTTCCGCCAATGATTAGGGCCAAAATTATAAACAGAGGGTGCAGGCCTACTGCTTTTTTCATAATCAAAGGAACGAGTAAATTATTCTCTGATTGTTGAACAAATAAAAACAATACTAGCACCGCCAAAGCCTTAAGGGGTGATTCAGCCAGGCCAATAATTAAAGGCGGCAGCATGGAAAAAATGGGCCCAATATTAGGAACAATTTCTAAAAGCCCGGCCAAAACCGCCAAAGGAAGGGCAAACTTAATATTCAAAAGCGTTAAGCCGACAAAAGTCAAAATCCCAACCGCTAACATCAAAACCAACTCACCTCTTAACCAATCGCCCAGTTTTTTTTCAATTGTGTTGACAACCAGCAGAATTTGTTCGCGTTTATCCAAAGGAAAAAACAAGGCCAGAAATTTTTTGATCTTTGCCCCATCTAAAAGCAAATAAAAAGTGATCATCAAAACCGAAGCCACTGCCACCAAACCGCTAAAAACTTCAGTTCCGATTTTTACTAAGAACAAAGGCGCGGCTACAATTTGTCCAAAAAATTTGCCAAAAAGATCCGTGACCACATTTGTCCATTGATTTATATCAAACGAGGAAGGAAGTTTTATGGAACGCAGGAAATTTTCCAAAACTTGCGGGAAACCGCTGATAAAACTCTGCGATTCCCCAACTAACGGATTGGCCACCGCCTGAATAAAAAGAATCAAAAACAAAATCAAAAGCAGAAAAAGAAAGAGGATATTGATAAAACGCGGAACTCCTCTTTTTTGTAAATAATCCACGGCCGGGTTTAGGACGGACATTAAGATAAAAGCCACAAATGTTAACAAGATTAAATCGCGGAGCAAAAACAAAAAATACAAAAGGCCTAAAATGGCAAAAGCCTCCAAAACGGTTGAGGTAGAAATTTTAATTTCTTGAGGCATACTCTAATTAAACACCGATTGAATTTCTTTGTCAAAAAACTCACCCCGCTCTGTCTGACTTCAATTAAAAATTAAAACCAGAAAGAGCGGGGCAAGCCCTGTCAAATTTTGAGCTTACCGGCAAAATTTGCGCGGGCAAGCCAAAATGCTTTTTTCAGCAATTATCTAACCGCGCCTTTAAGAGCAGAACCTGCTCTGAAAGCCGGAGTCTTCTGCGCCGGAATTGAAATTGGCGCGCCGGTTTGCGGGTTACGTCCAGTTCTAGCGGCTCGGTTGCGAACGACAAAAGTACCAAAGCCGGTGATAGTCACTTTTTCGCCCTTTTTCAGCTTAGCCGCGATTAAATCAACAATACCGTTTAAAGCGTCAGATGCCGCTTTCTTGGTTAAATCTGCCTTTGCTGCCAGTTCCTCAACTATATCCATTTTAGTAGCCATTTTATAATTCACCCCCTTCCACAAGAAATTCGAAATTCTAATCGCGAATATCGAAATAACAGGGTATGCCTAATTGAGTGTCTTCAGCGTAGGGAAAAACAACCCCCTTGTCAAGTATTGATTGTCAAATCAGGCTAAAACGACTTTCAACCTTTGCGAAACTACTCTAGGATGTCTAGTCGTTTAATCTTTTTTGGCTTCCCGTTTTTATCAAAATCCAGAATAACGCTGTTGAAAATTTTACGGCCTTCCTCCTCCCACTCAAACTTTTGTGGATAAGGATACATTTGATTTTCAATGATTATCTCTTTGGCAACGCCCAAAACCGAATCAGAGCTACCGGTCATTCCTACATCAGTCACATAAGCCGTTCCTTTTGGCAAAAGGCCTGCGTCAACGGTTCCAACATGCGTATGAGTCCCTAAAACTGCGGCCACCCTGCCATCAAGGTAAAAACCCAAAGCCTTTTTTTCCGAAGTTAGCTCTCCGTGAAAATCAATTATAGTGATAAGGTTCTTTTCAGCTTGATATTGTGCCAGTATTTCGTCGGCCTTTCTAAAAGGATCGGAAACCGGCCCCTTGATAAGCACTACCCCGGAAAGATTAATTAAAAGAAGAGTAAAATCGGGAAGCTCTATTTTGGCAAACCCTTTGCCCGGGATATCGTTTGGATAATTGGCTGGCCTTAAAATCCTAAAAGACTCATCGTTTAAAATTCTTTCAAAATCCTTTTGGCGGAAAACATGATTACCGCTGGTAAAAAAGTCAACCCCGGATTGTAATATTTCATCCAAGGTTTCCGCTGTCACTCCGCGTCCGTGAGCCAAATTTTCGGCGTTGGCAATCACAAAATCTATTTTTTCTTTTTTGCGAAGATTAGGTAAAAGTTTTTTAACCAAGTCCCGCCCGGGTTTGGCAACAATATCGCCAATAAAGAGAACTTTCATCATAAATAAGGATTAGGTCCCCCGGACCACATCCGTCGCTCTCGTCTCCCTGATAACTGTAACCTTAATCTGCCCCGGAAAATTGGCAACCTGCTCGTGGATTTTTCTGACAATATCATGGGCCAACTTTACCATTTGACTATCATCAATATCAAAAGGCCTCACAATTACCCTGACCTCACGGCCGGCTGAGATAGCATAAGCTTTGTCAACCCCAGAAAAAGATAAAGCAATATTTTCCAGTTCCTTGACTCTTTGGATAAAGGCTTCGTAATCTTCACGCCGAGCCCCTGGCCTGGAGCCTGAAATGGCATCCGCAAGATATACTATTACCGCTTCTAAGTTTGGGAAATCATTTTTGTGATGCCCTTCAAAAGTGCGAACCACCAGTTCATCAATGCCAAAGCGTCTGGCAATTTCCGCACCAACCTCATCGTGAGAACGATCCGCCATCTCGGCGGTTACGGCCTTCCCCAAATCATGCAAAAGGCAGGCCTTTTTTACTAACTCCACATCAGCCCCTAATTCCGCGGCCAAAAGTTCCCCTATCCGGATAACCTCCAAAGTATGTTCCAGCATATTTTGGCCATAGGAAGATCTATATTTAAAACGGCCTAAAAGATTGACTATCTCCCGCGGTAAGTTTGCCACGCCAACCTTGTAAGCCAAATCCTCGCCGGTTTGATGAATAATGGAGTCTACCTCGCCTTGGGTTTGCGCGACAATTTCTTCAATGCGAGCCGGCTGAATGCGGCCATCAGCAATCAGTTTTTCCAGAGACAACCGCGCCACCTCGCGCTTAATGGGGTCAAAAGAAGAAACCAAAACTACCCCGGCCTCATCGCCAATTTCTACTTCTACGCCAGCCGCGTTTTCAAAAGCCTTGATATTGCGGCCTTCTTTGCCAATAATGCGGCCCTTAATTTCATCATCAGTAATTTGCACTTTATCGGTGGTTGAAGAAGCCGCGTGTTCAGTTGCCACCCGCTGTAAAACAGTTAAAAGTATCTCGCGGGCTTTTTTGTCCGACTCTTCGCGGATAAAGTCTTCGGCCTCTTTTATTCGGCGCGAAGATTCCTGCCCTAATTCACGCTCCAATTTGGTAAAAACCTCTTTTTTGGCTTCTTCGCGGGACAATCCGGCAACTTGTTCTAATTTTCCCAGTTCTTGCGAAATAACCTGATCTAGTTGTTTTTCTTTTTCCTTGAGGCGATTTTCAAAAAAAGCAATTCCTTTTTCTCTTTTTTCAATACCCTGTTGGTGCCGCTCTAAAACATCTTCTTTATTGGCCAGCCTTTTTTCTAAATCAACTAACTCTAAGCGAATTCTATGAGCGTCTTCTTCAGCCTCGGCCTTAACTTCAAGAGCTTCGCTTTTGGCCTCAATTAAAAGCTCCCGCGCTTTGTTTTCGGTCTCAATTATGTCAATTGATGGTTTGGCCGCTACCTCTTTTTCCACAATTCTTTCAATCTCTTTAATTTGGGTCGGTTTTTGCGCTTTAAAGTAAAAAAAGATGGCCGCAACAATCCCAGCCAATGAAGAAAGAACGAGAATTAACTCAACAGGAGACATTTAATGAAGAATCGATTTGCGTTATGGTCAACATATAAAAATGGATTTTATCCATTCCTTTTCGTAAATGATTCGCTAATGAAAAGCATTTTATAGCAAGGCCAACGCTTTGTCAACCTCGGTTTTTATTTGACTATAATCAAATCCCCTACCCAGTAAATATCGGATAAGTTTGTTCTTTGCCTCATGTCGAGGCGATAAACGATACTTTGGCCATTGTTTCTTAATTAACTTTTGCAAGGGCGTCTCGACTTCTCCGCCTTGGTTGGCTGATTCTGTTTTTGCCGCATCCAGAGCTTCTTTGATAATTTCTTCGTCTATCCCCTTTTGCCTTAATTCCAACCTGATCAAGCGATCGCCGCGGGGCTTGGAACTTAGCTGTCTTTGCTCCAGCCACCATCCGGCAAACTCTAAATCATTAAGGTAATTCTCTCTTTTTAATCTTTCAATGATTTCTCCAGTTTTTCCTGCGACTCCTGCGGTTCCTCCGGAAGAGTCAGCCTCACCTATATTCCCCTCTGATGCGCCACTCCGAAACCTCGGAGGTTTCGCTCGGTTGATCTTACGCCATAAATAATCCTTAACTTCTTTTTCCGATCTTGGTCTAATCACCAAAAACCGTAATACTTTTTGATAAAGTTTGCCTTGTTCACTTTTTCGTAAGAATTCGGCAAATTGTTTTTCATCAACTTCCTGGCCTTTTTTAATACTTAATTGAATTAAAGCACCTTCATCAATTCCAAAAGCAAATTTATCGTCAATGAAAATATTATAACGGTTCGTATTTTTAACTTGTTGCTGGACGGCGGTTATTTGAGGCATATTCTTTTGCGGCTTCTTGTACCAACATTTTGAGCCTAACCTTGAGGAATTTGTTTAACAATGTTTCTAATTTGTAAAAAAAGACCTGCTGATTTTATCGGAGAAAAATCCTTATTCATTGATAAATCTTAACTTCTTATTTTTCTTCTTCTTCTTTCTCCTCTTCCTCGGTCCCCACCGCCATGGGCGCGCCCTGTTGAATGGCCTGTTCCAAAATTTTTTGACGCAGGGTTTCGGCTAATTGCGCGTGCTCTTTAAGATAGACCCGGCTGGCATCCCGACCTTGGCCAATTTTTTCGTCGTTATATTGATACCAGGAACCGCTTTTCTTAATAATACCAAGTTCAGCTCCCACGTCTAAAATTGCCCCTTCCTTGGAAATTCCTTCGTTAAACATAATATCAAACTCGGCAATTCTAAAAGGCGGAGCCACTTTATTTTTAACAATTTTAACCCTCACTCTATTCCCTATATCTTTTTCGCCATCTTTAATGGAGGCAATACGTCTAATATCCATTCTGACGGATGAATAAAATTTTAATGCCAGACCGCCGGTAGTTGTTTCCGGATTGCCAAACATAATGCCAATTTTCATCCGCAATTGATTAATAAAAACTAAAGAAGTATTGGAATGAGCAACCGCGGCAATTAATTTACGCAGGGCCTGAGACATTAAGCGAGCCTGCAAACCCATATGCGCGTCACCCATTTCACCTTCAATTTCGGCCTTGGGAACCAAAGCCGCCACCGAATCAACCACAATAATATCCATACCGCCGGAGCGAACTAAAGTATCAACAATCTCCAAAGCCTGTTCGCCGGTATCCGGCTGAGAAAGATATAAATTATTGATATCCACGCCAATTCTTTGGCTGTAGATAGGATCTAAAGCGTGCTCCGCGTCAATAAAAGCGGCCACCCCGCCTTGCTTTTGCGCTTCGGCAATAATGTGTAAAGCCAAGGTGGTTTTACCTGAAGATTCCGGACCAAAAATTTCAATAATCCGTCCCCGAGGAATTCCGCCAATCCCTAAGGCAAGATCTAAGGCAATGGAACCGGTCGAGATAATGCCTATCTGTTCTCGATTACCCTTATCCCCCAACTTCATAATGGTTCCCTTGCCGTATTGTTTTTCAATTTGTTCCAAGGCCAGTTTGATGGCGTCTTGACGTTGATCAGACATGGAGAAAGTTAAAAGTGCAACCATTCGACTTCGCTCATGGTTGTCTCGAGCGAAGTCGAGAGACAAAGTTCAAAGTGCAAAATTACAGTTTAAAGTTAAAAGTTTTTGAATAAGAACTTCCAAAACTTTAATTTTTGAACTGTAACTTTTAATCCTTCGGCGTTGCTCAGGATTACCCTGAGTTTATCGAAGGGTAACTTTTAATTTTGAACTTTAAACTTATTCTATACCCCTCTTGACACCATTGCAATAGTTGTGTTATTGTTTGCCCCTGCCACGTTCAGTTTCATGAATGTGGCCTGCCCGCAGGCCAGGCCCGTGTGGACGTTTTTTAACAAATCAATCGCAGGGGTAGCTCAATTGGCAGAGCTCGAGGGATAGTGACCTTCGCAGTTGCGGGTTCGAATCCCGCCCCCTGTACTAGGCTAGGCTCGATAAGGAGTGGAAACTTGCGACGGCAAGCAGAAGCTCCTGGCTCTTTACCTAGAGCCTAGCCTTATTTTGTGAGAGAGATTTTGGCTAAGGGGGGTGGCTCAATTGGTAGAGCGTCCCGACTTAGGTCGGGAAGGCTGCGGATTCGAGTTCCGTCTCCCCTGCTTTGTACCAATTGCTGCTATAGCTCAAGGGCCAGAGCACCCGGCTATTAACCGGGAGGTTACAGGTTCAAATCCTCGTTAGCAGCGCCTCGCCCTTTCAGCCATGGATTTTTGATATCAACGATGATAAAGAAACCGTGAGCTGGAAGGGCGAATTTTTTATCCCCTTGCACTCATGATTTAAATCATGATAACATTTGAATATACCCATCTAACTCGAGTTTGAAACTCTCGTTAGCTGGTTATGTATTCACTAACTCTAATTTGCGTTGCAAATTCGAGTAAGTGGAATATAATGCCGCAGGTCTCCAAAAAGTATGTTGCCAAAGATATTGAAAAAAGAATTTTCGAAGTTTTTGAAAAGACCTTAACAGACCTAAAAGATAAAGACGAGGTTAAAAACTTTATTGCCGATATTTTTACCCCAACGGAAAAAATCATGTTTTCCAAAAGATTGGCCATTGCCGTGCTTTTGGCCAAAGGTTACGATTACCGCGAGATCGGAGGGGTTCTAAAGGTTTCCTCAACCACCATTAATTCCATTCTCAAACAACAATCAATAAACGGCCAAGGCTACAAAAAAGCCGTGGAAAAAATCTTAAGAAACGAAGCGCTCCAAGAGATCTTTATGGACCTAACAAAACTATTGGCTAAGGGGATTTCTCATCCCTCGCAGTGGGGAAAGGTTGATTCCTATTATTCCTTCAAAAAGAAAAAACTCAAAGAAAGAGAGGTTTAAATTTTGCACTCATGATTTAAATCATGATAACAGGATTATTTAATTTCTTTAAAAAGGGGTCTAATAATAAAAAACAATGGTATAATAATAACAACGGGGATTGGCGCAGTTGGTAGCGCGTTCCGATGGGGTCGGAAAGGTCGGCAGTTCAAGTCTGCCATCCCCGACCAAAAGAGAGAAAGTCGGCTCTAAATCCCGCTGAAGTCGGGATCGAGTAAGTTGAACAGAGATTAAACATCGTATATTATTTAATCAATGAAATTTCCTCGCTCAAAAAAGCTCATTTTTGTA
>Ga0209211_10001337_pt1 | contig 47021 bp, 47 predicted proteins | sample RifGroA2_FD_183992 | JGI IMG/M metagenome (GOLD analysis project Ga0209211, IMG submission 183992) | Groundwater microbial communities from Rifle, Colorado, USA - Groundwater A2 (SPAdes) (version 2) | ecosystem: Environmental > Aquatic > Deep subsurface > Groundwater | place: Rifle, Colorado...
TCCTTCCGCATCCTGACCAACAACCCCCGCAAGATCGTCGGCATCGAGGGCTACGGGCTCAAGGTCGTCGAGCGCGTGCCCCTGCAGGTCCCCGCGCCGAAGCACGCGGCGCGCTACCTGCGCGCCAAGAAGGAGAAGATGGGACACTGGCTCGAGGGCCTGGAGGAACGTCGATGAAGAAGGTCGCGATCGTCGTCTCGCGCTTCAACGAGGAGGTCACCTCCCGCCTCTTGGAGAGCTGCCTGAAGACCTTCCGTCGCGAAGGCTGGACGGACTCCCGCCTCAAGGTCGTGCATGTGCCCGGCGGCTACGAGCTCCCCTGGGCGGTCCAGGAACTGGCTCTGAGCGGCCGCTACGCGGCGGTCGTGGCGCTCGGCTGCGTGCTCAAGGGCCGGACCCCGCAGAACGACCACATCGCGCGCTCGCTGGTGCAAAGCCTGCACCGCGTCAGCCTGGACGCCCGGGTGCCCGTCATCCTGGGCGTGCTGACGCCCGACACCTGGAAGCAGGCGTTGGCCCGCACGCGGGGCCGCCTCGACCGAGGCAAGGAAGCGGCCCTGGCCGCCTTGGAGATGGCCGCGCTGGGCATGGAGCTCCATCATCATGGGTAGGCGCAGGCTCTCCCGCGAGATCGCGCTCCAGGCCCTGTACGCGGCCGACGTGTCCCACACGCCGGCCGCGGAGGCCTTCGCCATCGTGACCCGGCGCGAGGGCGACGGCGCCGACGCGGAGACCCTGTTCTTCGCGCGGGAACTCGCGTTCGGGACCCTGGAGCGCATCGAGGAACTCGACGGGCTCATCTCCCAGCGCGCCCGGAACTGGGCCCTCAACCGCATGGCCGCCGTGGACCGCAACGTGATCCGCCTGGCCGCCTACGAGCTGCTGGCGCGGCCGGAGACCCCGGTCGGCGTCATCATCGACGAAGCCATCGAGATCGTGCGCAAGTACTCCGCCGAAGAAGCCACCCGCTTCGTCAACGGAATCCTCGACGCCCTCAAGAGCCTGCGCTTGGCCCCCAAGCCCGCCAAAAAAAATGTCCGAAAGAAAGCCCCCGAGCCCTAAATCCGAGGTCCGCGCTCTGCGCGCCGAGATCCGCGAGCATGACCGGCGCTACTACCTGCTCGACTCGCCCACGCTCTCCGACACGGAGTACGACCGGCTGGTGGCGCGGCTCCAGGCGCTCGAAGCCGCGCACCCGGAGCTGGACGCGCCCGATTCCCCCACCCAGCGCGTCGGCGGCGGCCTCTCCTCGGACTTCAAGCCCGTCAAGCACGCGGCCCCCATGCTGTCGCTCGACAACGCCTACGAGGAGGCCGATATCCGCGCCTGGGACGAGAGGGTCCGCAAGAACCTGGGCGCCTTCGGCGCCCCCGCCTACCTCGTCGAGCCCAAGATCGACGGCCTGTCCTGCGCGCTCACTTACGAGGACGGTCTCCTGGTACGCGCCGCCACCCGAGGCGACGGCGAGACCGGCGAGGAGGTCACGGCCAACGCCCGCGCCATCCGCTCCATCCCCCTGCGCCTGTCGGGCAAGCCCCCGAAACGCCTGGAAGTTCGCGGCGAGGTCTCCATGACCTTCGAGGTCTTCGATGCCGTCAACGAGGCGGAGAAACTCGCCGGGCGCGAGCCCTTCGTCAATCCGCGCAACTGCGCGGCGGGCTCCCTGCGGCAGAAGGACCCGCGCGTGACGGCCTCTCGCCGGCTGCGCTTCACCGCCCACTCCTACGGAGTCTGGGACGGGGTCGAGCCCGCCTCCCACTCCGAGTTCCTGGGGCTGTGCCGGGAGTTCGGCATCCCCTCCAACCCCTACGAGCGCTGCGCGGACATCGACGCGGTCGTCGCCTACCACCGCCGCTTCCGCGAGGCCCTGATGCCCAAGCTAGCCTACGCCGTGGACGGACTCGTCGTGAAGGTGGACTCCTTCGCCCAGCGGCGGCGCCTGGGATTTACGGCCAGGAGCCCGCGCTGGGCCATCGCCTTCAAGTACCCCGCCCAGCAGGCGACCTCCGTGGTGAAGGCCGTGGAGTTCTCGGTCGGCCGCACGGGGGCGATCACCCCGGTGGCCAAGGTCGAACCCGTCTTTTGCGCCGGGGTGACCATCTCCTCGGTCACCCTGCACAACTTTTCGGAGATCGCGAGGTTGGGCGTGCGCGTCGGCGACCGCGTGCTCATCGAGCGCGCCGGCGAGGTGATCCCCAAGGTCGTCAAGGTCATGGAGAAGGCCAAGAAGGGCGTGGACATCGTCCCCCCGAAGAATTGCCCCGGCTGCCGAGCTCCGGCCGTCAAGGAAGAAGGCCTCGTCGCCTATCGTTGCGACAACCCGTCCTGCCCCGCTCAGCTCAGACGCACCCTTGAGCACTTCGCTTCCCGACCCGCCATGGACGTCGCCGGCCTCGGCGACTCCGCGGTGGACCAACTCGTCGCGCGCGGGATCGTCAAGGACGTCGCGGACCTCTACGCTCTCACCAAGGAACAATTGCTCGACCTGGAGCTCTTCGCCGCTAAAAAGGCCGACAACCTCCTGGAGCGGATCGCAGCGAGCAAATCCAAGACCCTCGACCGCGTCCTCTTCGCCCTGGGCATACGGCACGTCGGCGAGAAGACGGCCGAGATCCTCGCCGAACGCTTCGACATCGATCGGCTGCTCAACGCCTCCGTCAAGGACTTCCAGTCCGCGCCCGACGTCGGCCCCGTGGTCGCGGAGTCGCTCCAGGCTTTCTTTTCTTGCTCCGCGGGCCGCGCACTGGTCGCCCGCCTGCAAGCCGCGGGGCTGACCATGAAACAGCCGCAGAAGAAGGCCGCGGCCGGTTCTCCCTTCGCCGGGATGACCTTCGTCTTCACGGGAGAACTTTCCTCCTGCACCCGCGAGGATGCCGAGGAAAAAGTGAAGTCCCTCGGCGGCAAGTCTTCCGGCTCGATCTCCGGCAAGACCTCCTTCGTGGTCGCGGGCGAGGCCGCGGGCTCCAAGCTCGGGAAGGCCCTGACGCTCGGCGTGAAGGTCCTGACCGAGGACGAGTTCAAACGGATGCTGCCATGAGCGCGCGCAAGGAAAGGGAGCGATCAAGAGCGGCCCTGCTCCATGTCGCCGACCGCACGGGCATCGTGGAATTCGCGCAATCGCTGCTCGCGCTCGACTTCGAACTGGTGGCCACCGGCCCGACCGCCACCGCCCTGCGCCAGGCCCAGGCGCCGCACCAGACCGTCTCGGAGTTCGTGGGCGAACGCCTGCCCGCCGACGCGCTGGGCCTGCTCCACCCCAAGCTCATCTCCGCCGTCACCGAGGAGAAGGCCCGCGTCGACCTCGTCGCGGTCAACCTCTACCCGCTCTCCGAGGCGACGTCCGACCCGGCGCTCTCCCAGGACGAGGTCCTCGCCTACGTCGACCCCGTCGGCCCCGCTCTCCTGCGCGCCGCCGCCCGCAACTTCAAGAACGTCATAACCCTCTGCGACCCGGACGACTACCAGCAGGCCGTGGAGACCTTGAAGGCCTACGACCGCATGCTTCCGGATCGCCGGCAGATCCTAGCCGCCAAGGCCTTCCACTACTGCGCCTACTACGACTCCACGGTCGCGCAGTACCTGGGCGGCCAATGGGACAAGCTGCCCGACGAGGTGGTCGTCGCCCTCAAGAAGAGCGCGGACCTGCGCTACGGCGAGAACCCTCACCAGAGCGGAGCCTTCTACACCCTCTCCGGCGCCCGGCCCTGGGGCCTCAACGCGGCCACCCTCCACTTCGGCCGGCCGCTGGCCTACGGACACTACCTCGATCTGGAAACGGCCTGGGAACTGGTCACCGCCTTCCCCGAGCCGGCCTGCGCCATCGTCAAGCACGCCGTGCCGGCCGGCTTCGCGCATGCCGAGGACCTCGCCCGCGCCGCGCGCCGCGCCTATGCAGGCGACCCGCGCGGCTGCTTCCGGGGCACGGCCGCGGTCAACCGCGAGGTGGGCGCCGACGCCGCGCAGTTCTTCGCCGAGGAGTTCGTCTCCTGCATCGCCGCGCCCGAGTTTTCCCCCAAGGCCCTCCAGATCCTCAAGGCCAAGAAAGACATCCGCCTCGTGACCCTGCCCTCGCGGCTCATCGCCGCCAACGAGTTGGACCTGCGCGCCGTCGCGGGCGGCATGCTGGTTCAGGAGAAGGACCAGCGCCCCTTCGTCGGCGAGCTCAAGACGGCCTCCAAGCGCCCCGCGACCTCGCGCGAGAGCACGGGCCTCATCGTGGCCTGGCAGACGGCCATGCACTGCCGCACCCACGCGGCCGTCATCGCCCGCGGCACGGCGGCGATCGGCATCGGCTCCGGGCAAACCTCCCGCATGGACGCGGTGCGCCTGGCCATGGTCAAGAGCCAGGAGCGCCACCCCATCCTCGCCGCGGGCGAGCCTCTGGTCCTAGCCTCCGACGGGGCGTTGACGGCCGAGCATCTCCACGCGGCGGCCGACGGGGGCGTGACCGCCGTCATGCATCCGGGGGGCGCGGCCGAGGACAACGACGTCGCCGATGCCGCGGACCGGCGCGGCATGGCCCTCGTGGCCACGGGAGTGCGGCACTTCCGGCACTAGGCGGCGTACTTGCTATGGAGTCGCGCCCTGGACTTGTAGTCTGTTAATGAAAAGGACTGCGCCGCAACATCAGAACATCCGGCCCGGCATCGGCTACCCGCTCGAAGTTCTCTGCGAGGAAGCGGCCGAGCGGCTGATCGGTCAAGAAGCCCTCCGGCAGCGACCCCGGCGCAATGATCGCCCAATGCAGGCGCCGTCTCTGCAACACGGCGATCCAGCGCTTCTGATCCTGGTCCCGAAAACGGTTGATGGTCTCGGAAAACGCAGTCAAAGGCAGAGGCGGCAGTCGTCTGACGGCCAGATAAACCGCGGGAAACGCCTCTGGCGGCAACAGCAGCACTGGTTCGTCCGGCGGGATGCGACCGCCGATGAAAGCCGTGACAGCGCTGATGCGCCGCGCCATTACACGCGGAAAGCTCGTTGAGGAAAACTCCGCGCCTTCCAATTTTTCGAAGGCCGGCGGCGGATGGCTATAGAACATATAATTGAAGCTTCTGAGGGCCAACGCCGATACGGTCAGCGCTCCGGCTACGGCGCAGACCTTCGCGAATGGGCCCATCGGCCCCCGCGGTTTTACCGCGGCCCAGGCGATCCCCAGCGCGCATCCCACGCCCTCCTGAAGCAATGAGAATCCCGCGGAATTGTAGCTGATCAACCCCACGAAATAGATTCCGCCGAGGAAGGCGGCGGCGCAGGCGCTGCGCCGATAAACGGCACGCTGCGGGAGAGCGGCGACGGCGGCGCGCCTCCATGACAGCGCGGCGCCAAACCAGTAAACCAACAGAAGCAACTTGCCGACGCAATTCTCCGCGCCCAGAACTGCTTTCAGCGTGCGGTCAATGAGACTGGCGCCGCTGGTGGCGACGCGATAGGATAGGGCACGCTCAACGATCCACCAGTACGAGGTCCCCAGCACGCCGTAGCAGCTCAGCCAGGCGGCAAAGGCCGCAAACGGAAGCAGCGCACCGGCCACGTAGAAGCACGCCCGCGAGGCCATCGCGGCGCGGCCGCCGGCCGCCGCCAACAAAGGAAGTCCCAGGATCAACGCCGCGGCGCCAAGGTCTTGTTTACACAAAAACGTCAGCGCGCAGCACAGACCGATGAAAAAAGATTTTCCACGCTCATAATGATCGTGCCGCACAAAGAGCAGCGCCGCGGTCGCCGCCATGATAAAAGCGTAGGCGTCCGAGCTATACCAAGGCATCCCGGTCAGCCATTGCGACGACCACAGAAAACCAAAAGCGGCGGCCAGCGCGCTTTCCACTCGCCCCAGCCCCAACGACTTGCGCAAGACCGCAAAACAAAGCCACGTCATCAGCGCGCCCTGGAGCGCGATATAACCGCGCACCATGCCGAGCGTCGGTCCAAAGAGGCGCAACGGCACGGCTTGAAGATAATAGGACAACGGCGTGGTGAAGGTCTCAAAATCACGGTAGATCATCTCGCCGCTGGCCACGCGATAAGCGCGCTCCACAAGTATGCCGAATTCCCCCGGCGAGGGGACGTAGCCGCTGCGGATATAAATCAGCGCCGTCGCAACGAGCAATAATGCCGTCATCGCCGCGGCCGTCGGCGAATAGCGCCTCACCGGGCGCGCGCTAAACGACAACGGACGTCGCGTTGCCGGGCACGTCGAGAACGAAGCGGCTGCCGCCGCCGTCGCGGTCCTCGACCCAAAGCCTTCCCGGGAGCGCCTGCGCGGCGACGCGGCAGAACGCCAGCCCCAAGGCGGCGCTCTCAAGCGCCGTATTGCAGTAGCCTTGAATATCGGGATCGTCCTCAACGACCAGCATGTGATGGGACATGGCCACAGTGTAGATTCTTTCGGCGAACGGCGCAATGCCAGGAATATCCCCCCACCCCCCTAGGCCCATCGCCGCATGTTTCTGCCCCAAAGACCCCCTGGCGGATTTGCGGTCGGCAATCTATCCTGCTGTAGAGACATAGGCACCCATGACCAGAGGGCATATCGCCTTGACGAAAGGATTACTCTGCCTGCTCCTATCAACGAGCATGACGGGACAGTCTTTTTGTCAGTCCTACCCGACCCCTCACGATACAGACACGCCCATCATTGTCGACGACGAAGTCCTGCGGCGCTGGGATATCGAGCCTGCGCTCTACGACGCTCTGCCTGATGAGCGTAAGAAAATCGTCGAGCAACTCGTGAGGCCACTTGAACAGATCCGGCGCGGGCAGGTCGCAGAACTCAAAAGCCTGGCGGGCGAGGGCTGGAAACGATACGTCGACGAGCGCGAGAAGCCGACGCCGGAAGGACTTCAACTCCTGAATAGGAATGCCCAAGAGTCGACTCAATTGAAAGAAGCGAAAAAGATCAATCTCGGCGTGGTGTCCTCAATAATCCCGGACCCAAGAGCCTCCGCGCAGGACGGCGGCGCCGTCTTCGACGGCGCTAGAGCGCAGAAAGCCGCCTCGATCATCGCCCCCGCCGCCGTCGTGGCGGCGGACATCTCCGCTGGAGCTGAATTTCTCCGGGCGCAGCGCATAGGCGATAGGACGTTCTCCTGGAGCAGCAAGGCCGATTCCGCGGGCTCCAAGGCGCTGCACACGGCCAAAATCGGCCAAACCTTGACGGCCGTCGGGGGCGGCCTCGCGGTCGCCGACGGGGTGTGGAACATCGTGAGCGGCGTCATGCTGGCGCACAAGACCCACAAGGGAAATTTCAACGAGAGAACGATCATCGGAGGAGTCAAGGTCGGCGGGGGAACCCTGCAATTGCTCTCTCTGGCGCTGTTAGCGGCCGCTCCGTATCTCCTCGCGGCCGGGTCGTTGCTGTACATGGGGGCGAGCATTTACCAATATCGCCATGAGATCGCCGCATTCATCGTTAAATTCTGCAAGAAGATCAAGGAAATTTTCTATCCCAAGAAACCGGAAAACCCGCCCCCCCCCTATGTCAAGGGCATGCAAAGACGCCCGCTGGGGCAGCGGCAATAGACCGCGGCCTCAACCGCCGCGCAGAGGATAAACGATGAGAAGCCCGGGGCGGCCGGCGAAAATTTGCGTGCTCGCAAGCGGAGGCGTCGACAGCTGCGCGCTCGTCGCCGACCTCCTGCGCCGCGGCCGCGAGGTTCACCCCCTCTACGTTCGCTGCGGCTACCTATGGGAGCGCGCGGAACTGCACGCGCTCCGAAGATATCTGCGCGCCCTGCGCTCGCCGCGCCTCAAAACCCTGACCGTGGTCGATGCGCCGATGCGAGGACTCGTGCCCGCAGACCACTGGGCGCTGACGGGGCGCGGAACACCGCCCGCCGGCGCCGCCTGGACCGGCGTCTACCTGCCCGGGCGCAACCTCGCTCTCATCGAGCCCGCGGCGCTGTTTTGCTCGGCGCGCGGCATTGCGACCGTCGCGCTCGCCCTGCTCAAGGGCAACCCGTTCGCGGACGCCGGTCCGCGCTTCCGGCGCGGACTCTCGCAGGTCCTGCGCCTCAGCATGCGTGGCGCGCCGCGCGTGACCGTGCCGTACTCGCGCTTGACCAAGGAGCAGGTTCTGAGCCGCGCGCCGAGCGCGCCGCTTCATCTCTCCTTATCGTGCCTGCGCCCGCGCGGCCTGCGCCCCTGCGGGTCCTGCAGCAAGTGCGAGGAACGCGAACTCGCCCTTCGCGGACTTGGATCGTTGCGGCGGCCGTAACGGACCCCGAGGCCGCTTTAACCGAGAGGATCAGGGGTGAAGTCCCCCCCCCTTGAATTTATGCGCGGCGGGGCTACACTCATGGCTGGACGCCATTGCGAGGTGAAAATCCCGTGCATTTAAGCGCGCTTCTTCAGTTGGCCGTCAGCAGGAAAGCGTCGGACTTGCATCTCACGAATCAATGCGCGCCCATCCTGCGTATCGACGGCGTTCTCGTCGCCGTCAACTCACCCGCTTTGTCGCGCGAGGAGCTCAAGCAGTTGATCTATCAGGCGTTGAGCGAGCAGCAGATCAGGAAATTCGAGGCGGAAAAGGAGCTCGATTTCTCCCTGGCGCCGAAAGGAATGGACCGCTTCCGCGTCAACGTGCACGTGCAGCGCGGAGCCGTCGAAGCGGCGTTGCGCCGCATCCCCATGCTCATCCCCACGATGGAGACGCTGAACCTGCCGTTGATCGCCGCGGACCTGGCGCGCAAGCCCAACGGCCTGGTGCTCGTGACCGGACCCGCCGGGTCCGGCAAGACGACGACGCAGGCCGCCATGGTCGACCGCATCAACGCCGAGGCGGCGAAGGTGATCATCTGCATCGAGGACCCGATCGAATACCTCCATGTCAACAAGCGGTCCATCGTCAAGCAGCGGGAGGTGTACCGCGACACCAATACGTTCGCCGAGGCCCTGAAGCGCTGCCTCCGCCAAGATCCCAACGTCATCGTCATCGGGGAGATGCGCGACCTGGAGACGATCTCGGCGGCCTTGACGGCCGCGGAGACGGGCCATCTGGTGATCGCGACCCTGCATACCCCGGATGCCCCGCAGAGCATCGACCGCATCATCGACGTCTTCCCTCCGCATCAGCAGCCGCAGGTGCGCCTGCAGCTGTCCTCCACCCTGCAGGGGGTCATCTCGCAGCAGTTGATACCGCTGGCGTCCGGCAAGGGCCGCATCTTGGCCGCGGAGGTCATGATCGCGACGGCGGGCGTGCGCAACATGATTCGAGATCGTCAGACGGAACAGATTCGCTCCGCCATTCAGACCGGAGCCTCTCTCGGCATGAAGACAATGGATAAGGCCCTTAAGGATCTCTGCGAGAAAAGCCTGATCTCCTACGAAGTCGCCCTCAGCCTCGCGGCCAAAGCCGAGGAGTTCAAAGCCTTGATGGGCTCCCCCAAGCAGCGCTCGGAGCCCTGAATTGCGCGCATGGGCCGTATGGCCCATGGATCATGAGGCCTCTCGCCGCATGCGCGATCTCCTTCTTTTAACCCATACTGTCTCATGATGAGCAGAGGACGCAGCCTGACGCACGCGCTGGCAGCGGCCTTCGCTGTCCTTGCGGCCTGCGTCGAGGCGAGCGGCGAGACGGGCCTTGAGTCGGCATTGAGCCAAGCCTCGGCCCTGAGCAGGCACGCGCGGCAGGAGTCGGCAGCTTTATGGAACGGCGCCGCCCGGGGGGCGCGACTCGATGAAAAACTTCTGATAGAAATGTGCGTTCGAGCTTTGCAGGACCTGGACGCCACCCGGGACCACGCTCAATTCTTCGCGCAGGAAGGAGTTCGCATCCAACTGGTCCGGTCCTCGAACCCGAAATTCCTCCTCCCCGACGCTCTGATGATGTATGACCGCAACAGCAACACGATTTATATTCAGAACAACGACCTGCCTGGATTCATCAAAGAACTCCAAGGGAAAGGGCTTCCCGAGAGAGAGAGCCACCAAGTCGTCGCGTGGAAGCTTCTTCCCATGATATCCCATGAAATCTGCCATGGGATGAACAAGAAAAAAATGGTTGCGCTCTATGGATTCGCTTATAACGGCTCATCCATTGAAGATGAGACAATTTGTTGGGCGACCCAAGCGCGGACCCTGGGGGAACTCCAAAGCAGGAATCCGCCGCTTTGGAAAGACGATCGGTTTTCCCTGGCCGGGGGAGCTTTCGAGGCAGCCGATGAGGCTCTGCTCGAAGCTTAGGACCGCGGGCCCGCCAGCCTGCAAGATTTCGTCCGGGGCCACTACCATGGCAGAGCGGAACTCCTACAGACGGAGAGAGAGGCATTGCTCACGCAACTTGAAGCAAACGCGAACGCTTTAAGAAACGTCGTGCCGGAAATCTTGCGGGATCCCGGAAAAGCCTTGCGTGAGGCCGACCCCGTAAAAAAGACGGAGATGATAAGAATTCGCGTGTTCGCGCCTTGGAGGCGGCGCGCCTTTTCGCCTCCTCACCGCAAGGCCTAGACCCCAAGCTCATACTGGAAAAATTGCGCTCCGCTGAGAAATACGCGGCGAAGGCCGGTATTGACGTCGAGAGCCAAATTGCGGAAATACGAAGCATGATCCCTAAAGCGCGTTAAGATCCTTCCTATCCTCCTTGAACTCGCAGCGGCGGAACAGGGCCTTGACCCTCGCCCGCAGGACCTGGGGACTAAACGGCTTGGTCAGGTAGTCGTCGGCGCCCAGCTCCAACGCCAGGGCCTGTGATTCCGCCTCCCCCATCGCCGTAATGATAAGGATGGGCAGGTCAGCCATGCCCATCTCGCCGCGAAGCCGCCTGACCACGGCGAATCCGTCCACCTCCGGCATCATGAGGTCGAGCAGGACCAAGTCGGGCCTGTTCCGGGAGATCGACTCCAGGGCCTTGGCCCCGCCGTCGGCCTCGGCCAGCTCGAAGCCCTCGGTTGCGAGCGTCTGCCGGACCAGGGTGCGGTTGTCCGGAGTGTCGTCGACGATGAGCACCCGGCGCGCCGGAGGAGCCTTGGACGGCGCGCTCACCCGCGCGGGACGCGCGAGCGCTTCCCCCCCAACCGCCTTGGCTTGGAGGTAGGGGGCGGCTTCCTCAAAGGTCACATGGCCTTCGGAGAGATGCCACAGAGCGTCCTCCGCCATCGGCTTGAGCCAATCGCGCTTGAGCGCCTCCTCGCGCAGGTTGAAATCCCCGGCCGAAGCCGAAAGGATGTCCCGCGCGACCGGCGAGCTGAGGTCCAGGAGGTCGCAGAGGGCGATGCGCCCCTTGAGCCCCGTGAAGGCGCAGTTCTCGCAGCCCCTGCCCTTGAACCGCCGCCGGGGCAGGCCCGCCTGCGCGAACAATTCGGCGCAGGCGGCATCCACGGAGATCTCCTCGCGGCAATCGGGACAGATGCGGCGCACGAGCCTCTGAGAGCACACCCCGATGAGCGCCGGGCCCATCTTGAAGCGCTCGACTCCCATGTCGAGCAGGCGCTCGACGCTCGCCACGGCATCGTTGGTGTGCAGGGTGGAGAAGACCAGGTGGCCCGTCAGGGCGGCCTGGAAGGCGATGTCGGCGGTCTCATGGTCGCGGATCTCGCCGACGAGCACCACGTCGGGGTCCTGGCGCAGCACCGAGCGCAGCACCGAGGCGAAGGTCATTGCGGCCTTCTCGTTGACCTGGATCTGGTTGATGCCGTCGAGACGGTACTCGATGGGGTCCTCGACCGTGACGATGTTGATGTCCTCGGACTTGAGCCTATGGAGGAGCGAGTAGAGCGTGGTCGTCTTGCCCGAGCCGGTCGGGCCGGTCACCAGAAGGATGCCCTGGTTGGACTGGGAGAGCCGGACCAGGCGGGACATGATCTCGGGCCGAAAGCCCAGGGCCTCGAGAGGGACCTCGGCTTGGCGATTGTCGAGGATGCGCAGCACGACCTTCTCGCCGAAGGAGGTCGGCATCGTCGAGACCCGCAGGCCGATCTCCTCCGATCCGACCTTGAGCTTGGCGCGGCCGTCCTGCGGCCGGCGGCGGTCGGCGACGTCGAGGTTGGCCATGATCTTGATGCGCGAGACCAGCGGGCCCTCCCCGAGGTGCTTGGGGACCTTCATGATGCTGCGCAGGTCGCCGTCGACGCGGTAGCGCACGATGGTGACGCGCTCCTCGTGCTCGATGTGGATGTCCGAGGCCTTCATGCGCACCGCCTGAGAGATCAACTGGTTGGCCAGGCGGATCACGGGAGCGCCGATGGCGCTCGACGGCTCGGCGGGCCGCTCCGCGCCCGAGTCGAGGCAGATCACCGGCGCCTCGTCCGGGAACTTATGAAGCAACTCGAAAACCGCCGCGTCCGCCCCATAGCCCGCCGTGATGAGCTCTTCGATCTTCTCGGGCAGGCCGAAAAAGGGAATGGGACGGCGGCCGGAGAGCGCCCTGACCGAGTCCATGACGACGCTGTCCAGCGGATTGGCCATCAGGAGCTCGATGGTCTCGGCGTCGACGCGCAGCGGAAACAGCATGTGCCGGCGGCAGATCTCCTCGGGGACCAGAGAAACCGCGATCTTATCGGACGAGCCGGCGGCGGGCTCGGCGAACGAGATGCCGTATTGCTCCCTCACCACCTCGGCCAGGCGTTCCTTGGAGACCGCCTTGCGCCTCAAGAGCGCCGTGGAGGCGAAAGGCGAGACGTCCTGGAGGATGTCCCCGGCGTCTTTCGGGTCGAGCACTCCTTTGGACGCCAACAGCCGCACGATCCATTCGTCGCCGCATCGTGTCATGGTTTCCATGTTATTGTCCCACCCTGCTCTTGATGAGCGCGACAACGTCCTTCGGGATGCATGGCTTCGAGATATAGCCGTCGCAGCCGGCCCGCCTCACCTTGAGCTCGTCGCCCGCCAAGGCGAAGGCCGTAAAGGCGAAAATGGGGATTTCCTTGGTCTGGGGCATGGCCTTCAAGCGCTCGGTCGCCTCCCAGCCGCTGACCCCCGGCATGGACATGTCGAGGAGTATGAGATCGGGAGCCTCCCGGAGGGCGGACTCGACGGCTTCGCCCCCGTCGCGGGCCTGGCAGACCCGATAGCCCGACGCGGCCAGCGCGGCCGCGATGATCGCCCGATTGTCGGCTTCGTCGTCGGCGACAAGGATCGTGAGCGCCATCTCAGTCGGCCTCCGCCATGGCCATGAGCTTTCCCTTGAGGGCGTCCAGGATCGCCGAAAGGCTGATCGAGCCCTTCTCGATGACTTTCTCGACTTTCCTGTGGAGCTCGTCGAGCTCCCGGGAAGAAAGGGTCCTCCCCGTCAGCGCGAAAACTCGCATCTCCTTGAGGGAAGTATCTTTTTCCAGCTCTTCAAGGACCTCCAGGCCACTCATATCGGGCAGATTGAGGTCGAGGAACAGGAAGTCGGGCCGCCTGAGCGCCGCGGCGGCCAGCGCCGCCCGGCCAGTCGCGGCTCCCTCGACCCGATAGCCCTCGTTCTTGAGGCCCGTCTCGATGAGCTCCCTGATGCCGTCCTCATCGTCGACGACGAGGACCCTCTTGCCGGCGATGCTCTGCAAATTCTCCAGTTTCTCGAGGAGGACTTGGCGCTCGAAAGGCTTGACGATGTAATCGGCCACTCCCAAGGAGAACCCCAAGGCCTTGTTCTCCATGATCGATAGGATGATCACGGGGATGCCGCTCAGTTGCGGGTCGTTCTTGAGCGATTGGAGCACGGCCCAGCCGTCGCGATGCGGCATCATGATGTCGAGCGTGATGACGAAAGGCTTGAGGCTCCGGGCAAGGGCCAGACCTTCTTCCGCCGTCGAGGCGCCGATCATGGCATAGTCCGTCGCCTTCAAGCTGTCCCGCAAGAGCTTGAGAACCTCGGGATCGTCGTCGATGGCGAGCAGCACTCTCCGCCGGGCGTCCGGCGCGGGCTCGATGCCCTCCGGCGGCGGGAGAGCGTCCTTCGGGGCCACCTCCCGCAGCATGTTCACGATGAAGGTCGAACCGCGTCCAAGCTCGCTTTCGACGCGGATGGCGCCTCCGAGCAGCTCGACGAGTTTCCTGGTGATCGAGAGGCCCAGCCCGGTGCCTCCGTGCTTACGGGTCGCGGCGCCGTCGAGCTGCTTGAACTCCTCGAAGACGGCCGGGATGTCCTTGGCGGCGATGCCCGGCCCGGAGTCGCTCACGCTCAGGCGCACCTCGGGCCCGTCGGGGTCCCGCGCGACGGTGATCTTGACTCCGCCCTCGACGGTGAATTTGACCGCGTTGCCCACCAGGTTGATCAAGATCTGCTTGATCTTCGTCTTGTCGCTCTTGACCAGCAGGGGACCCGGGTCTTCCGAGCGCAGAGATATCCGCTTCTCCATGGCCAGGCATTGCATCGTGTCGGCCACTTCCTTGGCGACCGCGCTGAGGTCGAACTCCTCGATATGAGTGGGCATCATGCCGGCATTAAGCTTGGAAAAATCAAGGATGTTGTTGATCAGAGCGAGAAGGTTCTTCGAGTTGATCAAGACCCGTCCCAGGGCCTCGGCCTGGGCGGCGGGCACCTCACCGTAAATCTGGTCGAGGATCAGCGAGGAATAGCCGACGATCGCGTTGAGCGGCGTGCGCAGTTCATGGCTCATGTTGGCGAGGAATTCCGACTTCAGGCGGTTGGTCTGCTCGAGCTCGCCGACCTTGGCCCGCAGCCGCCCTCGTTCGAGGGCTTTCTGCAGGACGCCGTACAGTGGGTCGAATTGGTACGGTTTGGCGACGAAGTCATAGGCGCCGAGCTTCATCGATTCCACCGCGTTCTCGATCGTGCCGTTTCCCGTCACCATGACGACTTCCATCCGTGGATGAGCCTGCTTGAGCGCCTTGAGGGTCTCGATGCCGTCCATCTCCGGCATCATCATGTCGCAAAGCGCCAGGTCGAAGGCCTCCGCGCCGGCGATCGAGACGGCCTGCCTGCCGTTCTCGGCCGACGAGACATCGTAGCCCCGCGCGCTCAGGGCGCGGGTGAGTATGTCGCGCAGCGTCTTCTCGTCGTCGATCACCAGAATCTTCGGTTTGGGCCGGTTCATGCCCACAGCTTATCAGCGGGGGTTGTGGGAAGGATTAGCAGACGCTTATGTATCCCTTAAGCCGGCCAAGAAGGACGTCGAGCTGCAGCGCCGGCGACTCGCTAAGCGACGGCGGTCGGCGCGTTGCCGGGCACCTCCAGAACGAAGCGGCTGCCTCCGCCGTCGCGGTCCTCTACCCAGAGCCTTCCCTGGAGCGCCTGCGTGGCGACACGGCAGAACGCCAGCCCCAAGCCCGTGCCCGTATCGACCGCCTCACCCTGACGGCTGCTCGTCACGTACTTGTCGAAGATGCTCTGCTTGTCGGCATTGGACACTCCCCGCCCGCGGTCCAAAACTCTCAGCTGAGCGCGATCTCCAACCGCTACGACCTCGATCTCGACCTGGCCGCCGTTCGATGAGACCTTCATCGCATTGGAGATCAGATTCGCCAGGATGCGATAAAGCAGGTTTTGATCGCTGGGCAGAATCGCGGCGTCCGGCGCAACGGAAAAAACGAGAGGAATGCCCAGCATCTTGCTGCGCCCCATAAACAACGCGCGCAGCTTCTCAAGCAGACCCGCCATGTCGACCGGATTGATCACCGCCTTGAGGCCCGTCTGCCGGGCTTGCCCGACGTCCAGCAGATCGTTAAGCATCAGCAGCATGAAATCGGCGGCCGAACCCGCGTTTTCGAGCAGATTGGCGTGATTGGCCTCGCTGATCAGGCCATGCAGCTTAATGAGCTGCAGAGTGCCCTTGATCGACGTCAGCGGCGCCTTAAGGTCATGCACGATCATGTCGGCCATGTCCTGGCGCGCGCGCGTGATCAGTTCGAGTTCGTAGTTGCGCCGCAACAGATCTTCATGCGACTTTTGGACCTCGAGATGGACCTTCACGCGCGCCAGCAGCTCCTCGGCGGCAAACGGCTTGTGCAAGTAATCCTGCGCGCCGGCCTGGAAGCACTCGATGCGTGTCTTGAGGTCGCCGCGCGCAGTCAGAAACAGTATCGCCGCCGGGCGACCGGGAAGCTTGCGCCACTCACGCAGCAAATCGATGCCGTTGCCGTCGGGCAGGCCGATATCGACAACGACCAGATCGGGGCGGCGCTCCTCGTAAAGCCGGCGCGCCTGCGCCATCGTGCTGCATGAGGCGACGTTGAAGGCGGCGCTCTCAAGCACCGTGTTGCAGTAGCCTTGAATGTCGGGGTCGTCTTCAACGACCAGTATGTTATGGGTCACCGCCACAGTGTAGACTCTTTCTACGGGCGGCGCAATCCTCGATTGACTGATCTATTTGGTAATATCCGACTCATGAACCCGCCGGCGCCTCCCGGCCGCCTCCGAGATTTGACCAGCCTCGTGGGCAACACGCCGCTGCTGAGCGTCGACTTCGAGTATGACGGCAAGCCCCGCCGCCTTCATGCCAAGGCGGAGAATTTCAATCTGACGGGCAGCATCAAGGACCGCATGGCCCTGCACATCCTGGCCCGGGGCTACGAGCGCGGCCTGCTTCGGCCCGGCGCGGCCATCGCCGAGGCCACCAGCGGCAACACCGGCATCTCGCTTGCCGCCATCGGCCGCGCTTTGGGCCATCCGGTGCATATCTTCATGCCTGATTGGATGAGCCAGGAGCGCAAGGACCTCATCCACAGCCTCGGCGCCAGAATCCGCCTGGTCAGCCGCGAAGAGGGGGGGTTCCTGGCGTGCATCAGGCTGAGCGAGGAGTTCTCCGCCGCGACTCCCGGCTGCTTCCTGCCGCGACAGTTCTCCAACGAGGACAACGTGGACGCCCATGCCGAGACCACCGGACCCGAGATTTGGCGCCAGCTTCAATCCCTCGAGCTCCAGCCGGGCGCCTTCGTCGCGGGGGTGGGCACCGGGGGCACGATCATGGGGGTGGGCCGCTACCTCAGGAAAGCGCGCTCCGCCGTTCGGCTCCATCCCCTCGAGCCCTCCAACTCGCCGACCTTGACCACGGGCTACAAGGTGGGCAAGCACCGAATCCAAGGCATCTCCGACGAGTTCATCCCGGACATCGTGCGTTTGGGCGAGCTCGACGGGATCGTCTCCGTCGACGACGGCGACGCCATCCTCATGGCCCGCAAGCTTGCCGCGCAGTTGGGGCTGGGAGTGGGCATCTCGAGCGGCGCCAACTTCATCGGGGCGCTGATGCTTCAGAACAAGATGGGCCGCGACGCGGTGGTGGTCACCGTCTTCCCCGACGACAACAAGAAATACCTCAGCACGGACCTGATGCGCGATCAGCCCGAGCTTCCCGGCTTCCTGTCTTCGCGCGTCGAGCTCAAGGGTTTCAGCGCCCTGCGGCGCTCCTGCCGGACCTGCCGGCCGCCGTCAAGGCGCCACGTCTCGCCAAGACGCTGAGACCCTGTTAAGCCTATCCAGGAGAAAACAGGCGCCATGGGAACCGACTCTTCACCACTCGACGGCGCGCCGGAAGCGGCTCAGAAGACCTACACCTTCAATCTGAGCTTTTCTCTGACGGGACCGGACCTGGCAAAGAGCGGCGTGTTTGAATACATCCGTTCCCTGGGTCGTCGCGAAATATCGGTCATCGGCGGGTTTCTTCTGTTCGTCTTCCTCATCGAGCCGGTCGTTCTCTATCTGCTCTTCAGCGCTAAGCTCAAGAGCCAGCTCGCCCATAATACCGACATACTCGCTTCCTCGCTCGCCGCTCACATCTCGACCGAGGTCTCGAACACGGTCCGAGACCAGTTGGCGCGCACGCAAAACCAGGTCACGCCGCTTAAAGGTTCAGACACGACTTCTCTGGTCATCTCTCCGAACACGTCCACCCCTCCTCGTCCGACGACGGGCAAGCCTTGATCGCTTTTTTATCGAAGCTCGCGCGAATGCGCAGCGTCTTCAGCGTCGCGAGGCACGCGACGAGGCTCTGCACCATATATAGAGAAGGTACATCGCGAAGCGCGGCGTCGAGGCGGCCGGTATGCCGAATAAGGCGGTGAAGGCGAAGTACCCGCCGGAGGACAGCGCCAGAATCAAGGCTGACAGAACGAGAAAAACTCCGATCTCGGCCATCGTCTCGCGCCTGAGCGTGCGCCCGAGAATGCGCCGACTGAATTTCGACGGCCTCCGCTAAACGTCGGCAGATCAAACCGCCGCCCCGTGCATTCATGCACGGGGCGGCTCTGCCCCGGTGACGATCTCCGCGTTGAGCTCGACAGCCGAGTTCACTTTCGCCAAGAGAGCGTCGGTCGTGAATGGTTTTTTCAATAGAATCACGTCGGGCGGGATATCCTGCTGGCCCACGTCGGATATATGGATGATGCGAAGGGAAGGATTCAGGCCTTTGAGCCGACTCGCCAAATCCATGGCGTCGGTTTCGGCAAGCATCATGTCCGTGAGCAGCAAGCGTATCTCGGTCGAGCGGGACGCGGCTTGGCGGAGCGCTTCGGCGGGTGTGGAGGCCGTCAGCACGCGATAGCCGTTATCCGTCAGATTTTTAGCCAGGAGCGCGCGTAAATCGGGGTCGTATTCGACGAGCAGGATTTGCTCCCCCGCCCCCCGGGTGCGCGGGGGTTGAACGGATGCGCCGACTTGCATCACGCCCGTCGCTCGGGGGATATAGACGGTAAAAGCGGTCCCCTGCCCCACGCGAGTGTCGACCGTGATATGCCAACCGTTTTCTTTGACGATTCTGAGAATGATCGTCAAGCCGAGTCCCGTTCCCTTGCCCTGCGCCTTGGTCGTGAAGAATGGCTCGAAAATCTTGGCTCGGACCTGCTCATTCATCCCGGTACCCGTGTCTTTGACGGCAAGAAGGACGTAATCGCCCGGGTTGAGGCTCGAATCGCGATTGCGGTTCGATTCGGCGCTCAACGCCAGGTTGGAGGTTTCCAGTCTGATGCTGCCGCCCTCGGGCATGGCGTCGCGCGCGTTGAGTATGAGGTTGAGAAGTATTTGTTCGATTTGATTTAAGTCCGCGTTCACGGGCCACAGGTCGGCCTGGAGTTGGGTGGAGACGGAGATATTGGCCCTGACGAGCCTGCGCATCATCTGAGCGGTCTCGGCGATGACCGAGCTGAGGTCCAAGAGTTTCGGAGCCCGGATTTGCGCGCTGCTGAAGGACAAGAGTTGCCCGGCAACGGCGCTCGCGGTTGCCGACGCCTTGAGCACGGAGTCCGAGAAAGACCGTATGGGGCTATCGAGGGCGACTTCCTCCGCGATGAGATGAGTATAGCCCATGATGATGGTCAGGAGATTGTTAAAGTCGTGCGCAACTCCGCCGGCAAGCAAGCCGACTGCTTCCAGCTTCTGCGCCTGGCGAAGTTGATTCTCGAGGGCGATCTGCTCGGTGATATCGCGGGACAACACGATGTAGTTGCCGGGACCTCCCGGCACGCGACGGATGGGATAGATGGCGGTTTGTTCTTCGTGAATGGTCCCGTCCTGCCTTTGGTTTGAAATCCTCCCCGACCATGATTGCGCGGTTGCGATAGTTTGGCGCAACCGGACAAAGAGTTCCGCCTTCGGGGCAAACGTCTCCACGGATTGCGCGCTCTTGCCCAATACCTCATCTCGGCTCAAACCCGTGAAGGACGAGAACGCCTCGTTGACGTACTCAATGACGCCCTTTAAGTCCGTGATCATGATCATTTCCGTCATCTGTTCGATGGCGGTCGCCAGGCGAAGCCGGTCGTCTTCGGCCTGCTTACGGTGGATCAGCGCTCCCAATTGAGAGGCCGCCGACGAGACGACCCGAATCATCCGTTCCGGGGGCTTATCTTTGATGCAAAAAAACGTCAGAATCAGCAATAGCCGTCCGTTCGACTCCACGGGGATGGCCCAACCTCCCCGCAGGCCTGCCGCTCGCGCGTAAGAACCTCGCAGAAATTGAGAATCAGCGGTGACGTCCGCTATCCAGACCGGCTTCCCCTCGGCCCAGGCGAGGCCGGGAAGCCCGACGCCCTTGGTGAAAATGGTCCGTTTGTTGACGTCCGAGAACTGCTCGATGATCTTGGCATCGAGACCCCAGAGCGCGGAACATTCCAAGCGGCTCCCATCGACGGCCGCAGTCCAGGCTTCGCCGTAGGTCCAGCCTGCGACCCCGCAGATTTCTCGAATGGCAAGCGTAAGGGCGTCCGGCAGGTTCCGTGCTTCAAGGATTTGGCGGGACAATATCACCAGCAAACGCGTATCCTCTTGCGCCTCCTGACGCTGCTCCTCCTCCCGCTTAATCCAGAAATACAGAAACGGGGCGAGGAAGGTCGTCAAAATAACGGGATCGAGAACTTCCTTCCAGCCTGGGGGGAGCGCCAGCATCCCAAGAACGATCATGATGATCCCCTCGGCCAAAAAGATGAGACCGAGTATCTTCAACAGGATCCAGCTATTCTTATGAGCGGTCGCCGCGGCCATCATGCTCAGAGTTTAATCATATTTTTACCCGCCCGTACCGAAGATTTGCCATGTTCCCGCGCTCCACCGGCCATACTATTCCCATGAAGACTCTCGCGATCGCGCTGCTGATCCTGGCCTCCCCCGCCCGCGCCGAGGACTGGGCCGACTCCGCCCGCCCCGTGTATCGGGAACTGGAAGCGCTGGCCGACAGCGTGTACGGCCTCATGCGGGGCCACCTGATCTCCACGGCGCTCCCCGGCCGGCTGTCGCGCCGCATGAGCGCCGTGCCCGTCGATACCTCCGACCGGATTTTCACCGAACGGCTGCGCCATCATCAGGAGCAGGCGTCCCGCCGTCTGCTCGAGGATCGGCCGATCGGCCCGATGGGCCCCGCCGAGGCCGCCTCGTGGCGGCGCAGCGCCGTCAACGCCCACGCGTCCGCCGTCACCGACGCCTTCGCCGACGCCTTGGTCTGCCGATACCAGCTTGAGCGCTTCGGCAGCGACTCCGGAGCCTACGCATCCAACCTCTCCAACTGGGACGCGGAATTTATGACCTCCGCCGCAATCCTGGGCGGCGCCTACCTTTATGTCGCCGGTCTGCGCACCGATTTCAACGTCGGTCCTCTGCGCGTGGACTTCGACACCCGCCCCGGCTCGGCCGCGCAAAACGCGATCCAGAGCGGCGACGCGCACGGCTTGGCCGCGCTGACGCTCTCTCGCCCCGGCTCTCCTCTCTCGTTCAAGACCGAGTGGGGAGTCAAAGACGGCCGCATGACCTCCGAGCGCGTCGGCGTGAACTACTCGACGCGCTTCTGAAGGTCCCAACACTCGTTGGCGTGCCTCAGCAGCTCCGTCTCGGACTGCGCGCGCCGCACGAAATCCTGGACCTCCCGGCAACGCCAGGCGGCTACGACCTTGGGCCAGGCGCAAGACAGCGTTTCGGTCTTGAGATCGGCGACGGCAAAGGGCAGGGCGTTGAGGAGCTTGACCTTCCCGTTGGGGACCACGAGCACCATGGCCTGGGGGCTCGCGGCACGGGTGAGCATCTCTTTTTGGATGGACCAGGGGTACAGCGCCAGACGCGGGCCCCTGAGCGCGGCGGCGGCCGCCTTCAGCGCCATCGAGGCCTCGGCCCAGTCTTCCTCGGCGCAGGCGAGGTCGTCCCAGGCCAGCGCGGCGCGGCCCAGGCGCATCATGGGGCCGGTCACGAAAGTCCGAATGCCGCGCGCGGCGGCTTGTTCATAAACGGCGACGGCGTCTTGAACGTTGAAACGAGTCGGAATGAAGACGAGCTCGGGCTCCAGGCCGCGCCTGACCAAGCGATCCAGGGCGTCCCAAGCCCGCTGATAGCCGGAACCCGGTCTCAAGGCTCCATGAACGGCATCCGTTCCGCCATCCACGGAGATCTGGACACAGGCGGCATTCAGGGCTTTTAAGCGGTCGCAGGCCTGCTCATCAAGATCGAGACCGTTCGTCTCGATCTTGATCTGCGCGCCCCCGGAGGCGAGAGTTTCGAAAATGTCCCAGACATGGGAAACGGCCATCGGCTCGCCCCCGCCAAAGGCGACATAGGGGATCTTCAAGTCGACGATCTCGCGCGCAAGCGAAAGCGCCTGCGCGCGGTCCATCTCGTCGTCCCAAGCCCGGTCGGGGCCGGACTCCTCGCAGCAATGCAGGCAGCGGCCCGTGCAGCGGTTGGTCAGCTGCCAGGCAAGAAAGAGGGGGGCGCCGTAGTCGCCCACGGACGCCCCCCTCCGGTGCGTCACGTGAACCGGATGTAGGGCTGAGCCATCACGCGCTCGGAAACTTCCTCCATGGAGGGCGTCTCCCAAGCGAGCTTCGGCTGAGCCTTGGCATCGATCACGGTTTTCTGGTCGTTCATGTCTCTCCTTGCGCCGGTCAGACCACGACCGGCGAATCGATGATGTCGCGCCACGCGCGGCGGTATGCGTCCCAAGCTTCGAGCAGATTTTGATGCGAAAGATCGGCGCAGATCGACGGCAGGGGCGCGGCCGTTTTGACGCGTCCGTCCGGCAGGATGAGCAAAGTCCCGGAGGGCTCGAGCCGGCGGGCGGCCATCTCCTCGTCCAGCGAGAAGGGCTTGTAGCAGAGTTCGATGCGTCCCGACAGCTCCTCCTCGCGCCGCTCGAGGAGTGCGCGCAAGCCCGCGTACTGCTGCGCCGAGGGCTCCAGGCGGTCCCAGAGCTTGGCCGCCGTGCCCAGGCGCATGAGCTTGCCGGTATTGAAGCGGAAAGCGCCAAGCTCAGCGGACAGGGCGACCACGGCCTCGGCCTCGTGGATGTTGAGACGAGTGGGGGCGAAGGTGACCTCCAGAGGCAGCCCGGACTCTCGGACGCGGCCGCAGGCCTCCAGGGCCTTGGCGAGAGTCCCGCCGGGACGCTGCTTGGCATAGGTCTCCTGGGTCGCCCCATCAAGCGATATCTGGACCGAGCGCACGCCCATACCCTTCAAGAGCGAGACGTCGAAGTCCTGGCCGTTGGTCTCGATCTTAAGGAGGACGCCGCCGTCCGAGAGGCTGCGGCAGACGTCGAGGAAATGAGGCGCGAGGGTGGGTTCACCCCCGACGATCATGGCGTAAGGCACGCCCGCCTCAACGATCTCAAGGCACAGCGAAAGCGCCCTCTCGCGGGACAGCTCATTGGGCATGGCGCGGCCGGGCGCGGAATCCGTGCAGCAATGGAGGCAGGCGAGGTTGCAGTCCCGGGTCAACTGCCAGGCGACCATGGTCGGCGCGGCGAAGGCTTGAATCTTCATCCCCAAGCCGCCGTGAGCGCGAAGATCGCCGTCGTCAGAGCGTAGCACTGGACGATATGCTTCACCGCCGGAACGAACAGCCGCGGCGTGTCCCAAGTCTCGCGGCCGGCGGTCAGGCTCATCAACCAGAGCGGCAGGCCGGACATGAAAGCCAGCAGCGCGGCCTTCGGAAAAATCCCCGCAAAGACCCCGGCGACGATTACGGATAATCCCGACAGGGAGAGCGCCAAGTAAAGGTATCTCCCTTTCTCGCGGCCGAAACGGACCACGAGGTTTTTCTTGCCGACGAGGCGGTCTTGATGATAATCGGGGATATTATTCACCACGGCCAACGACATGATCAAAAGTCCCGGCACGAAAGAGGACAGAAGAGCGCCCCAAGAGAAACGGTGGGTGTGGAGATGAACCGAGCCCAACGTCATCCATGGACCATACGACAATCCGATCACCGTCTCCCCCAGACCGCGATAGACCCAGCGGATGGGCGGACCGACATAGAAGACCGCCGCCGCTCCTCCGAGGAGAGTGTAAAGGACGATGGGCCACCCCCCCTCCCACGCAAGGTAAAAACCGACGGCCGCTGCGAGGGCAAAGGCGGCCACGCCGAGCTGGAACATCCATTCGGGGATCCATTCGTCCGCGTCGGGGTTGAAGACGCGGTCGGTGCCCATCTTCGCGTCGAAGTACTCGTTGAAGCTCTCCACGCCCACGACCGACAGGAATATGCCTAATAGTCCCAGCCAGAAGGTCCCGGGGCGAAAGGTCTTCTCCACGCCGTAGGCCCAGCCCGCGCCCAAGAGATACGGCAGGAGCCCCGCATACAGAAAGAAGCGGTAGCGCACGACCGAGGCGATCTTCAGCATGAAGGTCTGCTCGGCCGGGGCGTGAGGCGCGGTGAAGGCGTCGCTCAGAGCGCAGCCTCCAACTGGTGCAGGCGGGAGACGATGCTCGGGTCCTCGGCCAGACGGTCGATGAAGGCCGAGACCATCGGGCTCTTCCAAGCCTCCTGGAAGTTCCGCCAGACGGCGCCCAAGCGGTCCGTGCGCAGATCGCCGCAAGTGAAGGGAAGGGCGTTGATGAGCTTGACCCGTCCGTTCGGGATGATGATGAAGAGAGCGGCCGGGTTCAACAGGCGGTAGCGCAGCTCTTCGAGCAGGCCCATCTCGTGGTAATACACGCGCATGCGGCCCCTATACTCGTCGCACTTCCCCTTAAGGGCGGCGAAATACCGCGGATAATCGCTCTCGTCGGGAGCGGTGACGGCCCAGGTACGGACCGCGTTGCCGGTGTACATGATCTTGCCGGTGTAGAAAGAGCAGGCGCCGAGACTGTGCGCGAGGTCCACGGCCTGGGCGATCTCATGGATGTTGAACTTCGCGGGCACGAAGTTGATCTCGACGGCGACGCCGGCCTCGCGCAGATTGCGGATGCCGTCGAGCGCCGCGTCGAAGCGCCCATTGACGCGCATCTTATTGAAGGCGGCGGGGCTGGCCCCGTCGAGGGAGACCTGAACCGCCTTGACGCCGAGGTCCTTGAATCGCTTGGCGTTCTCCTTCGTAAGGAAGTGCCCGTTGGTCTCGATCTTGAGGCCGGCGCCTCCCCGGGTGATGCGCTCCGCGAGCTGAAAGAAATCAGGGCGAACCATCGGCTCGCCGCCCGAGAAGGAAACGTAGGGAACCTCGGCGGCGACCAACTGGTCGATAACGCCGAGGGCCTCCGCGGTGGTCAACTCATCCCGGAAGGCCTTGCCCGGACCTGATTCCTCGATGCAGTGGAGACAGGACAGATTGCACTCGTTGGTGATCTGCCAAGCGACGTACAGAGGCGCGGAAAGGTCCGAGGTCTTCGTCTCCATGACGCTTACTCGACGATGAGTCCTTTTTCCTTCAACTCGGCGAGGAAGGACTCGGCCTCCCGCGACATCCTGCCGGAGGGATCATCGTATTTCTCCTTCAGCTTCGACGGGAGGTCGCTCGAAGAGGCCCCCGCGACGATCTCGCGCACGACGGCGGCGCCCGTCGGGCTCAGAGTGTAGACCTTCTCGGAGCGCGTTTCGAAGAGCACCGCGCCGAACTTTTCCTCACGGAACTTCACGAACGGAGCCAGTTTCATGATTCCCTCTCTATGGGCGACGAGGCAGGAGTTGGCGTCCCAAACCTCGCGCGCCGCGATCTCTTCCATCTCCAAGCGTACCTGGCGCCGGCTTGCCGAATCGGCGCAATCGTCCCGCCCGGCCTCATCCTCCGAGACGACGAAGTCCCCGACTATCCAGGACTTCCGGAGCAGAGCCTCGTACGACACGGCTAGAACTCCCTCTTGGCCATGATCTCGATGAAAAAAATCAGTTCAGCCGCCTCGGCGCGGCAAGGGAGCTTCTTGGTCATGGCGGCCATCGAATCGACGATCTCTCGACCCTTCTCGCGGGTCGTCTGTAGATAGCCTCGGTCCTTCAGGAAACGCGTGATGCGCGCCGCGTCGGTCTCGCCGTCGTTCCATAGAGACAGGAATTCCTCGCGGGAGCCCTGGTCCTGGAGGGCGAAGATGCAGGGCAAGGTCAGGCGCCGGTTGCGCAGATCCTGGGCCTCATCCTTGCCGGAGACGCGCTCGGTCAGGGTGTAGTCGTGGATGTCGTCGACGATCTGGAGCAGGATGCCGGCCGCGCAGGCCAGGCGCGGAGGGTCGGCCTGCTCGTGAGGGAAGGGCGAGAGTTCGGAAAACACCGCCCCGGCCCACTCGAAGAGGGCACCCGTCTTGCGCGCGGCCACGCCCATATAAGCGTCCATGCCGACGGTCGTCGAGCCTTTAAGGAACTCTTCTTGCAGCTCGCCTACTGTCATCTCCCGAACGGCGGTCACGAGAAGCCTAGGTGCGTTCGGGGAGATGTCGATGGCCTCTTCCAGTCCTTGGGAGAATGCCAGGTCGCCGAGGAGGAGCCCCAGCGTCGTGCCGAAGACCTGGTTCGGGGTCGGGCGCCCGCGCCGGGTTTCCGCCTCATCGACGCAATCGTCATGGAGCAGAGAGGCGTTGTGGACCAGCTCCATCGCGCGGGCCACGCCCTCGGCCTTGGCCTCATCGACGCCCATCGCCGCGCCCAGCAGAAGAGCGAAACGGGCGCGGAGCATCTTGCCCGGGCGGCAGATGTGGGCGGCCAGCTCCCGACCCACGCGGCCCTCGATGCGACGCGCGCGCGATTCCAGTCCGGAACGCACGCGGGCGAGGGAATCTTCAACCTTCAGCAAGGATATCGGCATGGGCCTGGAATTATACCAATCCGAGCTCCCGTCCGACCTTGTCGAATTTCTCCAGAGCGAAATCCAGATCCTGGGTCGTGTGTCCCGAGGAAACGATAGTCCTCAGGCGGTCCTTGCCGCGGGCCACTATGGGGTAGCAGATGGCCAGCGCGAAGACGCCTTCCTCGAATAACCGCGATGAGAAAGCTTGAGCCTTCTCCGCGTCCCCGACGATCACCGGGGTGATCGGGGTCTCGGAGGCGCCGGTGTCGAAGCCGAGCTTCTTGAGACCCTCCTTGAAATGCCGGGCGTTCTCCCAGAGCTTCGCGATGCGCTGCGGCTCCTCCAACATGACGTCCACGGCCGCCGAACAGGTGGCGACCACCGACGGGGGATGCGAACTCGAGAACATGAAGGGACGGGCGACCGAGGCAAGATAGTCGATGAGGCGCCGAGAACCGGCCACGTAGCCGCCGATGGAGCCCGCGGCCTTGGAGAGGGTCCCGATCTGGATCTGGACGCGGTCGCAGAGGCCGAAATGCGAGGGGGTTCCGCGTCCGTTCTCGCCCATCACGCCCGAGGCGTGCGCGTCGTCGACCATCACGAAGGCTTCATATTTTTCAGCCAGATCCACGATTTCAGGAAGAGGGGCGAGATCCCCATCCATCGAGAAGACGCCGTCCGTCACGATCATGCGCCGACGCGCCCCGGAAGACGCTTCCAGGATCTCCTTGAGGGCCTTCATGTCCTTGTGCGCATAGATCTTGCGCGCGGCCTTGGCCAGGCGCGCGCCGTCGATGATGGAAGCGTGGTTGAGCTCGTCGGAGACGAGCAAGTCCGCGGGGTCGCTCATCAGGCTCTGGCAGCAGGCCACGTTGACCGTGAAGCCGGACTGGAAGACGAGGCAGGCCTCGGCGCCTTTGAACCGGGCGAGCTTCTCCTCCAGGGCGAGGTGGATGTCCATGGTCCCGATGATGGGGCGCACCGCCGCGGTCCCGACGCCGTGGGTGTCGATGACCGCCTTGGCCGCGGCCTTGAGCTTGGGGTGCGCGGTCAAGTCGAGATAATTGTTCGAGGTCAGGTTGACGACCTTCTTGCCGTCGATGAGCGAGACCGGGGCCTGCCGGCCGCAGAGGACGCGAAACTTCACGAAGCGGCCTTCCTTCTTGAGCTGGGCGTTCTCTTCGTCGAGGAAATCCATGAGGGAAGCGGTGTTCGCAGTCATAGGTCGATTATAGCGGATGAAAGGGTAGAATGTCCCCGATGAGACGCGCTCCGCTCGTCTTGGCCGCCATCCTCCTCCTCCTGTCGGCCGCCTGCGTGCTCGCGGGCCTCGACCGTCTGCCCGCTCTTACGCTGGACGAAGCCTGGACCGGCCTCTACGCCACGCGCCTGACGGAGCAAGGGTTCTACACCCCGCACGCGATGAACACCTACACCGGCCCGCTCTACGGGCTGGTCCTCTCCAAGGCCCTGGCCGCCTGGTCCATGAGCGTGCGCGCCCTGCGCCTGCCGGGGGCTCTGGCCAATGCCGCCGCCTTCCTCCTCGCCGGTTGGCAGCTGCGGCGGCGAACCGGCGACGAGTCCGCCGCCTGGTACGGCGTCCTACTCGCCTCCAGCGTCTACCTCCTCTTGAAGTCGCGCCTGGCCTGGGACGTCTACGCCCTCCAGCCGCTTCTGCTGGCGGTCACCCTGACGCTTCTTGACCGCCCGTCCTCCCGGCCCAGGGCCTTTCTGTTCATGGCCGTCACCCTCGTCGGCGTCCAGAACCACTTCATCTATCTGTCCGTGCCGCTCTCCCTCGTCGTCCTCTTCGCCTGCCGCGCGGCCTGGCGCGGCGAGGAGGATCTGGGAGCGGACCTGCGTTTGGCGCTGGCGGCGCTGGCGGCCGGGGCCGTGGTCTTCCTCGTCAAGCCCCGCCTCTCGCAAGAGGCCTGGGCGTTCCAGCGTCGCTGGGCGGTCCCTCTCTTCCTCGGCCTGATCCCTCTCGCCACGACCGCCGCCTGCGGCGACTGGGAGCGGCCCTTGGTCGCGGCCCTCGCCCGCCCGGCCGCGCGTCTCTGGGGGCGGCGCCTCCTGGGCCTGGGCCTGTTCGCCTCGCTGGTCTGGCATGTCCCGCCCCTCTGGGAAGCCCTCGCGGGCCCCGTCGTCTGGAAGCGGGTGTTCTCCTGGGACGCGCCCTGGTGGCTGGACCTGCCTCTCTACCTGTGGTCGGCGTTCCTCCTGGCTCTCGTCGCGTGGAGCGCGGTCCGCGCCTGGGTCCGCGAAGGGCTATCCCCGCAGGAGCGGACCCTCGCGCTCTGGCCCATCGCGCACCTGGCCGTGTTCAGCCTGTTTCGCCACACCAGTTCTCTGCGCCACTATTCGATCATCCACTTCCTCACGATCCTCAGCCTGCCCTCCGCCTTGAGCCGTCTGCCCAAACCCGACCGCAGGCCCGCGACGGCTATGGCCGCCTTCGCCCTCCTCTGCTCGCAGGCGGTGTTCTGGCGGAACTGGGCGTCCGCGATGGACCGCCGCCCGCTTCAGTTCCATGTCGGCTGGCGGGCGGAGAACTCCTGGGACTTCGCGCGCAAGGAGGCCCTCTTCGCGGCTTACGACTCCTCCGGGGCCTGCGATTTCATCCAAGGCAACAGCTTCACGGACCTGCCGCTCATCTTCCACCGCAACAGCCGGCAAGGCCGCGCCTGCGATCCGCGCAAGCTCTTCACCTCCGACTATTGCCGCGGCTGCGGCCGGCCGCCCTTCCACAGGTGGGGCGTCGTCACTCGCTAGTGTGTCCGAGTCATCGTCCGGATTCGTGAGCGGTCCGGTCCGCGTCCTTGAAATTGCGGTCCGGGTCCTGCCGGGGGCGGGGCCCATCGCCCTCTGCGCGACTCGCTACGCTCGTCTCGCACCCGGGCGATCCGACCCACTCCCGTCACCCGGCCCGCTCAAGGATGCGGACCGGACCTGGCGCCGCTATCCGGTCGCGTAGGCGATCTCGCCTTCCGTCGCCCGCCATAGCTTGAGCAGGTTGTGCGTCGTGCAGATCAGCGACCATTCGCCTTTGACCTTCGCGACCCCCCGCAATAGGTCGGGATCTTTGGGGAGCCGTCCCCCTGGGTTCTTCTCAGCCCGCGCGTCCGCTTCCCGTTTCTTGGCTTCGGCTGCTCCTTTGGCTTCCCGCTCCAGCGCTTCCAGCGCCTCTCGGTGGAGAGCCGGTCTGCCTCCTTCAACGTGAGGGGTGACGACCATGGGTCGGATCGTCCGGGTGCGAGCGCAGCGAGCAGAGGACGATGGGTCCCATGGTCGGCAGGACCCCGAGCACGATATCAAGGGAGCAGACCGGCTCGTCCATTCTATCTAGGGAACGAACAGGACCTTCCCGCACTTCTTATCGGGAGAGGACATGGCGGCGAAACCCGCCTCGTAATCCTTGAGCGGGAAGGTGTGGGTGACCACGGGGGCGAGGTCGACCGCGCCGCAGCGCAGGAGCCGGTCCGCCTTATACCAGGTCTCGAAGATCTCTCGGCCCACGATGCCGTGGACGCGCACTCCCTTGAAGATGAGGTCGTTGGCCCAGTCGATCTCGATCTTTTTGGAAGGCAGGCCGAAGGCGGAGATGCGGCCTCCGCTGCGCACGGCCTTGAAGGCCATGGCGATGGCGGACTGCGCGCCCGACATCTCGCAGACGACGTCGTATCCGTCCTCCGCCTTGCCGGCTTTCAAGACCGCGTCGAGGTTTCCCGGCTCGACGACGGCCGCAGCGCCCATGCGACGAGCCAGATCCGCCCGGTACGCGGACCCCTCCACGGCGACGATGGGAGAGGCGCCCGAGGCCTTGGCGACCGCGATGGAGAAGAGCCCCTGCGGACCGCAGCCCATCACGAGCACCGACTTCGTCGCCACGGGTTCGACGAGGACCGAGTAGACGGCGTTGCCGAAAGGCTCGAAGAGTGAGCCCAGGTCCTTCAAGGCGTCGTCCTTGTGCTTCCAGGCGCAGCGCGCCGGGACGGCCGCGTACTCGCCGAAGCCTCCGGGCCCGTCCACGCCGATGATCTTCATCTCGCGGCAGACGTGGCGCTGCCCGTTCCGGCACTGGTAGCAGAGGCCGCAGAAGATGTGGCTCTCCACGGAGACGAAGTCCCCCTTGGCGAAGTCGCGCGCGCCCGCGCCGATCTCCGTGACGGCGCCGCAGAACTCGTGGCCGAAGGTGCTGGGCGTCTTGAAGCGCTCGGGCGCCCAGGAGTTCCAGCCGTAGATGGGAAGGTCCGATCCGCAAATCGAGGCGCGATGGACCTTAATGAGGATCTCATCGGGGCGGACGCGCAGGTCGGCGGTCGCCTCGTAGGCGGCGCCGGGCGCCGGGGTCTTCTTGAGCAGAGCCTTCATTCGAAGAGGTTCCTTAAGACGAACATCGCATTCTCCTTGCGCTCTCGGATACGGCGGTGGAAATAGGGGAACCAGTGCGTGCCGTACGGGACGTACACGCGGACCACATGCCCCTGAACCCTCAACTCGCGCCGGCGGCGGGCGCGCAGGCCGTAGAGCATCTGGATCTCGTAGTCGGACTTGACCAAGCCGACCGCGTCGCAGGCCTTGAGCGCGGCCGCGATGCGGGCGTCGTCGTGGGTGGCGAAAGCCGGAAGGGGCGCCTTGGTCAGGAGGGCCGCGCACCTGTCATAGTTCGCGTTGACCTCATCTTTGCCCTGGAACGCGCGCTCGGCCGGCTCCCGGTAGGCGCCCTTGCACAGGCGCACGCGCACGCCGCGCGCGACGGCCTCCTCGACGTCGGCCTCGGTGCGGCGCAGGCAGGACTGGAGCACGATGCCGCAGTCAGGGAAGCGGGGCTTGAGCGCGTAGAATAGGTCGAGTGTCTTCTGCGTCCAGGCCGAGCTCTCCATGTCGACGCGCACGAAGATACCGCGGCGCGCGGCCTCCTCGAGGATGCGCGTCAGGTTCTCCCGGGCCAGGCCTTCGTCGAAGGCCAAGCCGAGCTGGGTAAGCTTGAGGGAGATGTTCGCGTCCACCTCGGACTCGGCGATGCGCCGCAGCATGAGGAAGTTCTCCTGCGCGGCGGCCAGGGCCTGCTCGCGGGTCAGGCTGTCCTCGCCCAGGTTATCGAGGGTGGCCTTGATTCCCTCCGCGTTCAAGACGCCGACGGCCGACACCGCCTCATCGATGTCGTCGCCGGCCACGAAACGGCTCGCCAGGAAAGTGAGCGCTCTCACGGCGCTAATCTAACATTTCAAGGTAGGAACTTCCAGAAGCCCTAAAGGCGCGTCACGCGCCGGGAGACGCGGGTCTCGTTGCCCTTGCCGTCGCTGATGACGACCACCACCTCGTTGGGCCCCCGGACGAGAGGCAGGGTCACCAGGAAGTTGCCGTCGGCGTCGATGCGCACCGGTCGTCCGTTGACCTCCAGGCGCAGGCGGTCGTCTTGGAGCACGCCGACGACCTGGATGTCGTCCGAGGCGACGACGGCCCCCTCGCGTGGAGAGACCAGTCTGAGTTCGCGACCCAGGTCGAGGATCTTCCTCTCGGCGCGCCGGATGCCGACCGTGTAATAGCGCGGCTCGCTATAGCGCCCCTCGGTGCCGAGAAGATCGATGATCGACAGACGCCACCAATAGGCGCCCGGGGTCAGGCCCGCGTCGGCGGGGGAGAAACGCTCGTCGGCGTCGTACTTGCGGTCGAAGAGGACCTGTCGGAACTCGCGTTCTTGCGAGGCCTGTATGTGAAAGCCCAGGATCGGCACGCCGATGCGCAGGGTCTCGATGTCCGCGCGCAGGGTCGAGGCGTCGGCCTCGGCCTCGACGACCGGCGCCTTCATCCGCGGATTGGGCGCCGCCCCGCCGCCGACTTCCGCGGCCGAGGCGAATTCCTGCGCCCGCATCTCCAGCTCCGGAAGGTTGCGCAGCGGCCTGGGGACCTCGGGAGCCAGGCCCGCGATGACCCGCGTCTCCATGCCCGCCGCGACGTCGACGCGGCTTCCTTGCGCGTCCACCGCGGCGAGCCCCTTGTAGACCTCGACGCGAGTGCTCAAGTCCTGCTCGATGCTGGCGGAGTAGCGCGTGTCCGACGTCTTCGGCGTGACCCGGGCGTTGGCGGTGACCACGCGGGCGCGGCCCGCGAAGACCGTGCCGGACCTCAGCTCGATATCGCCGTCCAAGTCGGCGGGTTTGATGACCGCCATCGAGTTCGGCTCCAGGCTCAGGAGGTCCTGGTTGAGAAATTTTACCCGCGCCTTGGAGTCCTCCAGCGTGCGCAGCGAGTCTCCCTGGAAGAGCTCCATCGCCATCTTGGAGGGCTTCCAGTCCGCCGTCTCCTTGTGACGGAAGAGGACCCGGTTGACCGCGTACACCAAGTGCGCGGCGCGCAGTTGCGTCTTGATGAGCCGCACCGGCACGCGCAGGATCATACCGGGCAGGGCCACCGTCGGGTCCGAGGTCGGCAGGCGGTTATGCTTGAGGATCTCGTCCCAGCGCGAAGGATCCTTCAGGTATTTCCGGGAGATGCTCCAGAGCGTGTCGCCCGGCCGGACGACGACGGCCTGGAAGGAATCCGCCCCCTCAGGCTCGGCCGCGGGGCTTGCGGGAGGCGCGAGCAGCAGGCCGGCGAGGAACAAGAGGCGCAGGACCCGGCTCAAAGGACCGCCTCCGGGGCGCGGGCCGCGCCTTCGGGCGTGAGCGTGAGCCTCTTGGGAATGGTGAAATAAAAGCGGGAGCCGCGACCCATTTCGGACTCCACCCAGATCCGGCCCAGGTGAGCCTGGACAAAGAAGCGCGCGATGGTCAGGCCCAGCCCCGTGCCGCCGATGCGGCGGCCCTGGACCTGCTCGAACTTCTCGAAGATCCGCGTGAGGTAGTCCGCCGGTATGCCCTCGCCCGTGTCCTCCACGCCGCACTTCAGGTGCGCCCCCTCATCAACGATGGAAACCGTGATCGTCCCGTTCTGGGGCGTGTACTTGATCGCGTTGCCGATGAGGTTGGAGAAGACGCGCTCCAGCATGTCCCCGTCGGCCTCGGCGGCGAAATCCTCGACGGCCGCGAGCCGCATGGTGATGTTCTTGGCGCGAGCCAGCTGTTCGAGGATGTCGATGGCCCGGCCCGCGACGCCGGCCAGGGAGACCGTCTTAAGCTGCAGCCGCATGCGGCCGGCCTCCATCTTGGAGATGTCGAGGATGTTGTTGATCAGGCTCATCAGCCGGCTCGTCGAACGCCGCACGGAGGAGACTATGGAGTGCTGGTTGGCGTTGAGCTCCCCCGCCGAGCCCTTGAGCAGGAGATCGAGAAATCCCATGGCCGAGCCGAGCGGGTTGCGCAGGTCGTGCGTGATGTAATGGAGGAATTCCTCCTTCATCTTCTCGATCTCGCGCTCGAGCGTGACGTCGCGCAGGGCGAAGACGGTGCCGAGCTCCGCTCCCCTCCCCGGGGTGACGACGGGGCTCGCGGTCGCGCGGATGAACCGCCGCTCGGCCTCGGTGGAGAGGTCCACCTCCTGGTGCGGGCCGGGGGTCCGCCCGGCGGCGGCGAGCGCGGTCCGCAGGGGGCCGTCCGGGAGCGCTTCGCTCAGGGGCCGCCCCTCCAGGTCGGCGTCGGCGGCGAGGCCGAACATCTCGCGGGCCCGCCGATTGGCGAGCTGGATGCGATCCTCGCAGTCGGCCATCACGATACCCTCGCCGATCGAGAAGAGGATGGCCTCGGTCTTGCGCTGCTCGGCGACGAGGCGGTCCACCTGGAGCACGGAATACTGGCGCAGGCGCTGCGTCATCGCGTTGAAGGTCTCGGCGAGCTCCTGGAGTTCGTCGCCCGTGGTGATCTCGACGCGCGCCTGGAAGTCCCCCCGCGCGACGGCCTCGGCCGCCCGCGTGAGCTTGAGGACCGGCGCGGTCAGAAGCCTCGCCAGCAGGGCCGCGGAGAGCAGCGAGCCCGCGATGACCACGATGACGGCCAAGCCGGCCGCGTTGCGGGCCTCGGAGGCGGCGAGATAGGCCTCCTCGCGAGGTTGAAGGATGAGGACCGCGCCGCCCAACGACGGCACCGGCGCGGTGACCAATGTCTCCAACGTTCAGGCCGGGGCCGGTGCCCCCTGGGTGCTGCTTTGCACCAAGCGCGCCGCTGCGCCGCTTTACCTGCAGGAGCGCGTCAAGCCGCAGTTCGACTCGATCACCTCGCCGAACAGCAGTGGCGTCTTTGAAAACGACCTGTACAGCTTCGGCGGTCGCTGGCGCGGTGAGGCAGCCTTCGGTTTCTGGCAGTGCGCCTTCGGTTCGAAGGCGGCGCTCGATGCGGCCAATTTCACGGCGGCCTACACGGCAATGATGAAGGTCAAGGGCGACGGCCAGCGCAAGCTCGGCATCGTGCCCGACACCCTGCTGGTCGGCCCGGACAACCTGTCCGCTGCCGAGACGCTGCTCAAGGCTCAGCAGAACGCCAACGGGTCGAGCAACACGAACTTCAACAAGGTCAATCTGGTTGTGACCCCCTGGTTGTAATTGACACCCCTGTGAGCGCGTAGCACGCGACCCCCACCCTGGCCTTGTCGCCGGGTGGGGCTCTGGAGACCAAGATGAAAACTTTGTTTGTACGCATCAATCCGCGCAAGGAAGCCGAGAGCTTCTGGCGTTGCGCCATCCAATTCAGCAAGGCCTGGAAGAAGGTGAGCGATCTTGACGCCGCCACTGCCCAGCGCCTGGAAGAAGAGCAGATGCTGGAGGTGTCGGAGACCCGCCCGGCGGACTACCCGGAGGATGACAAGGCAGGTGATAGCGCCGTCGTCTCCGGGCAGCCTACTGGTGGTTCCGAACCTCCAGCGCCTGCGCCGGTCAAGCCAACCGATGCTGTTGCCCTGGCTGAAATGATCAAAGCTGCTGTCAATGCCCTGGACCAGGAAGACCCGGCCTTGTGGACCAGCACCGGCAAGCCGAAGACCGAAGCGATCGCCGTCATTACCGGCTGGCCGGTGTCGGCTGCCGAGCGTGACGACGCCTTGCGAGGCGCCTGAGCATGGCTTTCGCTACCCGCGCTGATCTGCTCGCTCGCAGCAACGCCCGCCGCCTTGCCCAGTTGGCCGTGCCGGCCGATCGGGCGATGGTGCCGGACGATGCCCTGCGCGTCGCCATCGCGGGTGGCAGCCTGGCTGGCTATTCAGCCGATGACCAGGTGGCGATTGCCGAGGCGCTCGATGCCATCGACAAGGCGCTGGCCGATGCCGATGCGCTGATCCTGAGCTATGGCATTCCGGACACGGTGCAGACGACGCTGCTCGCCCGCCTGGCGTCGACCATCGCCCTCTACTATTTGCAGGGCGCCGAGCGGATGACCAAAGAGGTCGAGTCCGCCTACAACGGCGCCGTGGCCACGCTCAAGGCGCATGCTGAGGGCAAGATGAGCCTGATCCCAGCCGCGCCGACCGATCCGCTGCCGAGCAGCGACCTGGCCATCATTACCAGCAACCCGGCCCGCTACGGCGCCGGCGACACCGACAACGAGGTCGGGCTGTGATTTCGCTGCAGCCGCTGATCGCGCTACTCGGCGAGAAGCCGGCCGGCTTCGCTCATTTGTGGTTTCGCCAGGTGGGCGGCGGCGGCACCTTTGCCCAGGCCCGCGCCGATGCCTTGCCGCTGCCGGCCGCATGGGTGGTTCGCGCCGCCGAGCGCTCGATGCATGCCGGCGAGTGCGCCGAGAACGTGACGCATGGCGTCGACGTGATCATCGCCATCGAGAACGCCCGTGAGCACTTCCCCGGCGAGTCCGATGAAATCCTGCTGGCCTACCGGTTGGCTGTGAAGAACCTGATGCTCGGCTGGCAGATCGAGCCGGACGTGCGGCCGATGAAGTTCGGTGGCGGCCAGATCGTCGAATACACCGATGCCGACATTTACTGGCGCGACCGCTACCTGTTCGACGCCCTGATTACCAATTACCTGCCTGACCCGCCCGTCTATGGCGGCTTGACCCTGACTGGAGACCAACCATGATTTCTTTTGCCCAAGTGCCGAGCGCCCTGCGCTATCCCGGTGCCTATATCGAGGTGGACGGCACGCAGGCCGGCCTCGGCGGCGACATTCCTGCCGTTCTGCTGGTCGGCCAGAAGCTGGCTAGCGGCACTGCCCCGGCCGGCGAGATCGTTCAGCTCTCCGGTGTCCAGGATGCGATCACCAAGGCCGGCGCCGGCTCGATGCTGGCCCAGATGGCCGCCCGCTACCGCGCCATCGATCCGGCTCTCGATCTCTACATCCTGCCCTATGCCGACAACGCGGCCGGCGTGCAGGCGACGGGCACGATCACGGTCAACACGGCACCGACTGCGGCCGGCACGCTGGCCCTGTACATCGCCGGCAAGCTGGTCAGCGTGGCCATGGCCACCGGCCAGACGCCGACCCAGATCGCCACGGCCATTGCCGCCGCGATCACGGCGGCCGGTACCGAGCTGCCGGTCACTGCCGCCTCTGCTGCTGCGGTTGTGACCCTGACGGCGCGCCACAAGGGTAGCTGTGGCAACAACATCGATCTGCGCCTCAACCTCTACCGCGAAACCGGCGTCGTCGGCCCCGGCCTGACCATCGCCGCTATGGCTGCTGGCGCTGGCGACCCGGCCCCGGGCAACCTGACCGCCATCCTCGGTCAGTTCTGGTATCGCTATGTCGCGCTCGGCATCAACGATCTGGCCACGCTGGCCGCCTGGCACACCGAAAGCCAGTTGCGCTACAAGCCGCCGATCCAGGCTGGCTTCCGTGCCTTCACTGCTATGCGCGGCGACTATGCTGCCGCCGTGGCCTACGGCACGGCCGGCAATTACGAGCACATCAGCGCCCTGTCGCTCGAACTCAACCCGACCAGCACCTGGGAAGCGGCTGCCATGGTTACCGCTGCCGCCGCGCCCAAGCTCTATAACAACCCGGTCGAGTCGCTCGAAGGGGTGGCGCTGCCCGGCATGATCGGCAAGACCTATCACGACTGGACCAACGCCAACAGCCTGCTGTTCAAAGGCATGAGCGTCATGCAAGTGAGCCGCGACGGATCGTGCAGCATCAAGCGCCTGATCTCGATGTACCAGTACCGCCCGGACGGCAGCGCCGACGATGCCTTCCTCGACATCAACACCGCCGAGGTCATGGAGCGCATCCGCTACGAGCAGCGCATCGGCGCCATCAAGCGCTTTACCGGCACGGCGGCGGCCAAGAGCAACGAGGGTTACCGCCCCGGCCTGCGCATTACCACCATCGACGACGTGCGCGCCTTCCTGCTCTCGCTCTACAAGCACACGCTCATGGAAGAAAACGGCTGGGTGCAGGCCTACGACTATTACAAGACCGAGCTGGTCGTCGAGCAAGACCCGACCAACCCGAGCCGCTTCAACTACCGGGACACCCCCGTGCTGCTCTCGCCGTATTACATCCTGGCCGGCCGCGACGTGTTCTACAAGGCTGTCCCGACCAACTAAGCCGCCCGCCCATAAAGGAGCACCGACATGGCACAACTCAACAACATCCGCACCGTCTCGATCCCCAGCATCGGCAAGCTGCCGCTCAGCGACAAGGGCAGCAGTTTTACCCCGAGCGGCGTGCAGCGCGCCCACAAGGCCGGCCGCCTGGCGGCCGACGGCGGCTTCACCAGCAACGAGACGCCGGCCAAGCTCGATCTGTCGCTCAATCTGCAGCCCGGCCTCGACATTGCCGCGCTGAACTCCGTCGAAAACGAGGATGTGACGATCCGCCTCGCCGATGGTCAGGTGCACATGATGAGCATGGCTTATGTGACCGAGCAGGTGTCAATCTCCGACGGCGAGTCGAAGCTGACCCTGATGTCCAACACCTCTGAACGGATCAGCTGATCATGACCGCGACCAACGATGGAATCATCCACCTCAAAGGGCGGATTCGCGACGGCAAGTTGGTCGCGCTGCTCGATCACGAGGGCAAGGAACTCGGGGCGCCGGTTACTTCAATTGAAAATGAATTCACCGGGGGGAGCATAATTTCTCAAGGTGACACGACTCAGCAATTCGCTTTCCCCGGCGATAAAACTGCTGTATCGCATCAAGCCCGTCAGAGCAGCTACGGAAAGCGCCCCGGCACTGTTGCGGTAGATTGGTCGCAATGCACCATTTCAGGCGTTGCTGCAAATTGGACTGTGGCTGTTGATACCGCCGTGCTTTACGCTGGAATGCCGACGCTGCGTGTCACTGCCACAACGGGTACACCGGGCAATCTTGGCGCGACCATCACGCTCCCGGCTGGTTTGTATTTGGGGGCAGCAAAGCGAATTCACTCGGCGATTATTGCAAGCGACCGCGCTCTGGCTGGTGACAATGCCGCGCCGCTACAAGTCCGGTTTAATTACTCCGCTGGCACCTTCCAGACCTTCCAGATTTATACAGGCCCTAGTTCGTGGGACGGTGAGGATTGGAACGTCGGGACGGCTAGAAACGGTGATGCGAACACGACCGGCCACACTGCAAATACAACGCAATGGCCGAAAGTCGGACCGAACGCTTTGGCCGAACTGACTAGCTCTATTTCCCTTGTCCAGTCTGCCGCAGGAATTTCCGGCCCAGTTACTCAGTGGATAGCTCCGATTTTCACTGATCAGATTACGCCTCCTATTCTGTCCATCTTCATGGATGGCAATTACGCTAGCCAATACACGTTTATGCGTGCCGCGCTAGAGCGTGCGAACCTTCGCGCGTCAATGGCTATTGTGGTGCCGAACGTCGGCAACGGTGCTTCGTACATGACGCTGGCGCAGATTGGAAAGATGTATGACGCCGGGCATGAGTGCGTCAGGCACACAGGAGCCGGTGCCGTTGTTGGTTGGAATGATACGACCAAATACCCGGACCTCACTGTGTATGAGACGGTTAAAGCCGACTGTGACGCCTACCGCACATGGGCCGTCGCAAACGGATTTACTCGCGGCTTAGGCTACGGGGTAGTCGGCATTGATAACGGGATGGTTAAGTCGCAGGCGCTGTCTCGTCGGAATAGCATTGCACAGGCAATTTACGATTCGGGCGAGCGCCATGTTCGTACCCTGACGACGGCGGTTAGCACTTATGACACACATTTTGAGCATGTCGGCCATGTTCCTCTATTCAAAACGGCGGTATATCAGGTTAGGTCAACTACGACCACTGCAAACATTGACACAGTCATCACCGAACTAAAATCCCGTGGCGGCTGGTCTGGAATTACGTTCCACACGGCGGTTCTTGATAGTGCCGTTCCTGCCGGTAACGACGTGGGCGGGGTTGTCCTTGATTACACGATGGCTGCGATTGCGACAGAGGTAGCGAACGGAAACATCATCTGCTTGCCGTTCAGCGAGGCAATGGCGGAATTGGCGCTACCGAACCTCGTTGCTCCGTAAAAATATAAGCATCTCTGCACGAAGATTGAAAAATATGATCCTCACAGCCGCCGAAATCCGTGATCTGGCCGAAATGGTCGGATTCACGGTCGACGTGAACGACGTTGATCTTGAGTACGACGTGACCGTCGAAAACTGCCCGAAAGAAGGCGTCAAGTTCGATGACGGTTCGGTGCACTGGTTTCGACACATCGCTTGCGACAGTGAGTACCCGGAAGAGGGTTATCGCATGCTTGGCGGCGAGATTGATGCAGATGAGTGACCGCCCGCATTGGTGGGTGACAAAGGATGGAGATGCTGACTGCCTCGAACTGTATGAGCGACATTATTCTTGCTATCACTATGCAGACGGCCGCACGCGAAAGCTTTTCATCGGCCCTGGTGAGAAACTCGTTCTCAGGACAGACGCCGGTGACGCCATGTTCGCATGGAGAAAGTTCATCGACGACTCGGGACAGACCGGCATCAATTGTGCGGTGTTCAGAAACGAGAGTTCCATCCGAAGTAGTGACCTCATTCGACAAGCGGACGCAATTGCTGATTGCGTCTGGCCTAGTAGCAGGCATTACACCTTTGTCAAAGCGGAAGCGGTTGCCTCAAAAAACCCTGGATTTTGTTTTCTTGCAGCTGGCTGGAAACGCTGCGGAAAAACAAAGTCCGGACTCCTTATTCTTGAGCGCCCGTCGATAAACTAAGCATCTCTGCACATGGCTCTCACTGACTCCCTGATCCGCTCGACCCTGGGGCTCGTTTCGACGAGATTCCGGACGGTCGGCGACTGGGCAGTGGTCTATCGGCGGATAGTCGATACCAAGCCGATCTGCGACAAGACGAAAATCAATCGCCGCTGCAGCTTGCGGCATATCGTCGATGCCCTTGGTTCGCGCATTATGTCCAGGGTGTTGCCGCATGAGATTGCCGAGCTGGTGCAGGCCATCCATGCGAAGCATCCGGCGCTGGCCAAGCGGGTGTTGATCGAGGCCAAGAACTTTTTCAACGAAGCGGTCATTTACGGCTGGATTGATCGCAACCCGGCTTTTCCGCTGAAGGCGCCTGTCGTTCATGTGCAGCGCCATCGTTTGTCCTTGGAGCACTGGCAGGCGATTCATGCCTGGTCGGTGGCGAATCAGCCGCCCTGGGTACCCAGGATGATGGTTCTGGCGCTGGTCACTGGCCAGCGTCGCTCCGATCTGGGAAAAATGAGTTCGTCCGATGTCTGGGATGACTGCCTGCATGTTTCCCAGCTTAAGACCGGGATGCGCCTCGAATTGCCTCTGGCTTTGCGCCTGAATGCAATCGGCGTCAGTCTGGCCGATGCGATTGCCGACTGCCGGGACTATGCGGCGGGCACCTTGACCCTGTTGCGCAAGCACAACGGCCAGCCGGTTTGCCTCGCCTCGATGTCAGCCCGCTTCGAAGAGGCGCGCAATGCCGTCATCCCGATGCCGACATCCGGCCTGCCGGCTTCGCTGCACGAGTGCCGTTCGCTCTCCGAGCGTTTGTATCGCGCTCAGGGCATCAACACCATGGTGCTGCTTGGCCATCGCCATCAGTCGATGACCGATCTTTACGATGACCCGCGCGATCTGAGCGACGGGCAACATGGCTGGAAGCGTCTGGAGGTTGCGTGATGGCGCGGCTGTTCATTGCCATCTGCCTGCTCATCGCGTTTTTTATCTGGATGGTCGAAAAGCGGCTACGCCTTGCCTTCGGCTTGTCGACCGGCGAAAACTGCGCCACCTGGGCCGCCGATCACTTTGACTACGATGCCGGCGACGGCCTGATCCTGCACCGGACGGTGTCCGAGTCGTGGGTGCGCTTTCCCCACATCGCGATCATGCGCGGTGCCCGCCAGGCGGATCGCCAGTGCATCGAACTGGTCGAATACGTGCCCAGGGTGCGCGACATGAGCAAGCAGATTCCCCCGCGCCATTTTGATGGCGTAGTCAGACGGCGGCGCTATGTCGCTGTAGATTCACACCCTACCGGAGATTGATATGCCAGTTTTGCCCCTCAAGCACCCGATCACGTTCGGCAAGATCACCATCGACAAGCTGAACTTTCGCGACCACACGGTGGCCGGCGACTATCTGTCATTCGACCAGCGTGGCGGCGTCGCCCAGCGCATCGCACTGATCGCCAGCCTGAGCGGCTCTGACGAAGAGTTGATCAAGCAGCTGCGCGGCTCTGATTACCGGCAGGCCGAGAAGATTGCCGACGCGATGATCGAGGCCGACGAGACGGAGTTTGCAGCGGGGGAAAGCCAGGAAAAAAAGCCGTCCGCCTCCTGATCGCCGTCGGCTTGCTGATGCGCGAGATGCATCAGCCCTTGCCGGTGATCGAGGCCATGTCGTTGAAGAAGCTGTTCGCGCTGGCCCATCTGGCTGCTGCGATGAGCGGCCGAAAGTTCGAGTGAGTTGAATCGCCGGGCGGGAAGTATTTCCAGCCCTGACCAATTGCCCATCGTTGAATAAGCTCCAGTCACCCTGTGCCTGGAGCTTTTTTAATGACCAATGCCGCTGCTGTCGATGTCGAAGTCCGCCTGCGGCTGAAGGATGGCGGTACCCAGGCGCAAATGAAGGCCGTCGAGAAGACGGCCGAGCAGCTTGCCGAGAAGGCAGCCACGGCTACCGAACGCGCCTCCCGCCGATCCGCCAAGGCGACCGAGGAAAGCAACACCCGCCAGCGCACCAGTTACGAGAAAACCGCCGCTGCCCGCGAGCAGCTCGGCGTGCGCAGCGAAAGGGCGGTGCAGAAGGAAATCGAGAATACCCGGCGCTCCTACGCCACGCTGGCCGCCGCCGGTTTTGCCAGCGCGCAGGATCAGGAACGCGCCTTCGCCGCCGTGCAGAAGCGCGTCACGTCGCTGACCAACGAAATGGGCAAGTTGACCGCAGCGCAGAAGAAGGCCGGCGATGAGGCCCGGCGCCTGGCGCAGATCGAGGCGGACCAAGAGCGTGGTCGGAAGGCGTTGCGGACGGGGACTGCGGTGGTTGTAGGCGGCACCGCTGCTGCTTACACGCTGCGTGCCCCGGCCAACAAGGCGATGGGGTTCGATGAGCAACTTGGTCTGCTGAGCAATACCGCCTTTGCCGAATACGATAAGTCGGGCCGAAAGATTCGCGAAGATCAGCTCCGGGCTGCGATCAAGAAAGCTGTTGGCACCGGAATGACGCGCGAAGGCGCTCTGGATGCACTAAGAAAGCTGATCTCAGATAACCAGGTAGGCGGTGTGGCAGGGGCCATGGACTTGCTGCCGTTCATCGGTAAGGTTTCGACGGGGTCTGGCTCCAGCGGCAAGGATGTGGCGGCAATGATGGGGTCGTTCATCTCGTCCGGTTACGCCAAGGATGCTGCGGGCGCCAAGCGTTTGATGGGCATCAGTACGGCGGCATCTACGGCTGGCGCCTTCGAAAAAGAAGACATGGCCAGGCACCTGCCGGGTCTCTTGCCGTCGGCGAAGTTGGCCGGTCTGACCGGCGAGGATGGGTTTCGCCGGGTGCTGGTGTTGTTGCAACAGGCGCGAACTACCGCCGGTAGCTCGGATGAGGCGGCGCGAAACGTGGCGAATCTGCTCGCCAAACTGCAATCAAACGATACGGCAACCGATTTTAAAAAGGCCGGGCGCGGCGACCTTTCCAAGTATCTGATCGACCAGCGAGCGAAGGGGGTAGATCCACTCACTGCCTGGCAGAACGTGATCGATTCGGAAATTTCCAAAAATCCGAACCTCAAGCCGGCGATGGCGCGGCTGCAAAAGGCGACCAGCAAAGAAGATCAGGACGCTGCCATCGAGGCGATCAAGGGCATGGTCGAAGGGCAGAGTATCGGCAAGTACTTCCAGGACATGCAGGCCAAGGGCGCGCTGTTCGGTCTGCGTAACCGCGAAGTGGAAGACAAGGTAAATGCGGCTCTTGGTCAATCCGGGTCCATTGTCGATGTTGACTACGAATCGATGTCAGATCGGGCGGGGGTCAAGTCGCGCGTGGCGAACGAGCAGATTGAGATGGCGCAGATTGATTCTATGGACAAGCTGACGCCTGCGATTGGCAAGGTAGCCGAGGCATTCGGCGATCTGGCCAGCAAGCATCCGCTGTTGGTCGGCACGACAACGCTCGCTACCACTGCGCTTGGTGCGTTGGCCGGTGCCGCCGGGCTGGCAACCCTGTCGATGGGTGGGAAACTGCCTGCCGGGCCGGCTATTACTAAATATGCGGGAAAGGTCGCTACAGGGACAAAGGTTGGAGGGCTGGCGGGCGTTGGTGCGCTGGTCGGCGGCTATGCCCTAGACCAAGGATTTGGCGAGGATTCGGCTATTTCCCGTTACGGGTCCAGTGCGCTCAATGGCGCTGCGGGTGGCGCACTGATCGGCAGTATTTTCCCGGTGATTGGTACTGCCATTGGGGCGGCAACTGGCGGCGTTCTCGGGCTGATGTATCAGGGGCTCAAGGATATTGCGCCGGCCGAACAAAAGCCGGTAGACGTCAATTTCAAGGCAGATATCGGCTTGTCGCCCGACCTGGTGTTGCGCAATCAGACGATCAAGTCGACCGGTGGCAGCGTCTATAGCAACACCGGCAACCTCAACACGGGAGCACCGCAATGAGCTTCCGCGATCGTTTGAGCCAGGCCACGTTTCGCGACATGGCGTTTCTGACCGAGAGCCACGATGCCCGGGGCGGCCAGCGCCTGGTCGTGCACGAGCTGCCTGGCGCCGACTTTCCTGAGGTCGAGTATCTTGGCCCCAAGGCCGGCGAGTGGAAGCTCAACGCTTATTTCATTGGCCCGGATTACGACTTGGCGCGCGACAAGTTTCTGACTCTGTTGGCTACCCCGGGCGCGGCCTGGCTAAATCATCCGTGGCTTGGACTGCTCTGGGTTCGGGCCAGAACCTGGTCGATTGCCGAGAGCAATGACAAGGGCGGCTATTGCACGATGTCGGTGGATTTCGTCGAGGGCGGCAGCAGTCTGCAGCCGACGACCGATCGGGCCGACGTGGCGGCCGACCGGCTGTCGGCCTTGTCGTCGGCTTCGCTGGCCGATTTTTCGTTGGAGGCGATGAGCGCCGGTGGCATGACGGCCTTTGTCGCGACGGTGAGCAGCAAACTGGATGTGTTGCGTCAGACCTTGTCGCTGGCCACCATGCCGTTGACCATGGCCAGCCAGGTGCGCACGCTGGTGGCGGGCATGCAGGGCGATCTGGCGTCCTTGATGGCGTTGCCGGCGGCCTACGCCACCGCGCTGAACGGTCTGGCCGGCTTGCTTGGCGGTGGGGCGGATGATGCCGGCGTGGTCGATACCGCCCGGCCGCGCCTGGTGCGCAACCTGGCAACGGCGGCGACCTCGGGTGCTGCGGTAGCGTTGGAGGGCACGGCGGCGACCGATGGCGCCGTGCGCCGTAACCTGATCCGTGAAGATGCCTTGCGCCAGCGCTTGCTGGTCACCTCGGCGGCGCAGGTGGCGCTGACCGATTACCGGGCCGAGGCGGATCGCGATGATGCCTTGCAGGTGGCGGTGGCGGCTATCGAGGCTTTGCTGCCCGGTTTGCCCGATGCGGTGTTTGAGGTGGCGGTGGCGGCCCGGTCGGCTCTGATCGATGCGCTGCTGGCCCAAGACTTACGGCCGGCGCTGGTCCGTGATGTGGTCGGCGCGCTGCCGGCCGTGGTGCTGGCGCATCGCCTGGGCGTGGCTGAGGATGTCTTCCTGGCGCGCAATGCGGTGCGGCATCCGCTGTTTATCTCGGGGCGCGTCCATGGATGAGGCGCTGGCTGAGCTGCGCTTCAATGGCCAGCGCTTCGGTTACTGGCAGCGCGTCGACATTCGGGAATCGGTCGATGATCTGTGTGCCTCGATCAATCTCGACTATGTTGCCCAGGGCGTGGGCGATACGCTGGGCCTGACGCCGAATACGGTGGTCGATGTGCTGATCGGTGGCGTGCTGGTCAGCACGGCGCGGTCGGACATCCGTCGTCGGCGGGTCGAGGCCGATCATCATCAGATGCGTTTCGCCGGCCGTTCGCTGGGCCGTGAGCTGGTCGATTGCCAGTATTCGAAAACGCTTTCCGGACTGAAGCTGGGCGAGATTGTGAAGCGCCTTTGCGAGGCCTTCAAAGTGCCTGTGAAGATCGCCGTCGAGACGGCTGCGGTTCCCGATTTCAGCATGCAGTGCGAGATCCCGGCCAATGCGCTGATCAATGCCGTGCGAGCGGCCAATCTGCTGCTTTACCCACAGCCGGACGGCGGTTTGATCCTGACTAAACCGACCGACGCGCTGCCGGTGAGCACCCTGCAGTACGGCGTCAATATCCAGGCTTACGAGGTGGTCGACGAGGACAAGCTGCGCTTCTCCGACTACACGATCAAGGGCTATGACTACGGCGCCAACTCGGCGCTCAAGGGTGCGGCCCGGGATGCCGGGATCACCTTCTTCCGCCCCATGCACGTGGTGGCGGACAAACATGGCCAGGGGCTGGGCAGTTGCGAGCGGCGCGCCGTGCTCGAGCGCAACCGGCGACTGGCCCGGGCGCATCGCATCGAGATCGAGGTGCCGGGCTGGCGTTACCAGGATGGGGCCGGGCAGTGGCAGCCGTGGGCGATCAATACGCAGGTGCGGGTGATCATCCCGGGCGAGGATATCGACGACGTGTTCCTGATCGGCGAGCGGGCCTTCAGGATCGACGACCGGGGCGGCCACATGACGATGCTGCAGGTCATGCATCGCAATGCCTTCCTCGGCGAAGAGAAGAAAAAGACCAAGCGCGGTGCCGGCGTCAAGGGAGCGAAGAAATGATCGAGCAGGTGATGAGCCGGGTGAAGCTGCTCTTTGCCAAGGGCAAAGGGCTGCGGATTAGCAACGATAAGGTGCAGGTGCGGGTGCTCGATGATGAGGCGCTGAGCAACCTTGAGCGGGTTGAGCCGTATGGGTTTTCGTACCGGCCGCATGCCGGCTTTGAGGCTTACATGGCATTCCCCAGCGGAGACCGGTCCTATGGCGTGGCCATCGTGCTCGGCGACAAGCGCTATCAGATGACGCTGGAAGATGGCGAGGTGGCACTGCATGACGACCTCGGGAACTGGGTGCACATCAAGCGTGGCGGCATTATCGAGGTCAAGGCGTCGACCAAGGTGCTGGCCGATACACCTCTGTTCGAGACGACGCACGACGCGAAGATCGGCGGCAATCTGCTGGTGATCGGTCAGACGACATCGAACGAAGGTTATGGCGGCGAAGGGGATGGCGGCCGCGCCTGGCTGCGCAATGGCGCGCTGATCGAGGGTGGCACCGAGACGCACGGTGCGCTGACTAGCAACGGCAAGAACGTCAGCGACT
>Ga0209211_10001339_pt1 | contig 46884 bp, 54 predicted proteins | sample RifGroA2_FD_183992 | JGI IMG/M metagenome (GOLD analysis project Ga0209211, IMG submission 183992) | Groundwater microbial communities from Rifle, Colorado, USA - Groundwater A2 (SPAdes) (version 2) | ecosystem: Environmental > Aquatic > Deep subsurface > Groundwater | place: Rifle, Colorado...
ACTGGCTTGAGAAAAATTCCGAATTATTGAAAACAGAGTCGGCAAAAAAACTTTTTGAAGAGCTAATGAAGCAAAACGCATTTTCATGGTCAAAGGGTCTTGAAAACTTGAAATGATTTATTTGACTTCTTCCAGTACAGGTTTTATATTTGGTCCAACATCTTTCGGCAAAGAGTTCATAGAAATCCACTTCCACTCGTGCAAATGAGAGCTGGGGTTTATCTTGCTTTTCCTTTTTGCTATATAGTGTATAAGAATTGTAGTGCTACCTTTCCCAGAAATAATAAGAGGTTTTATTGGCCTTATTAAATCAACCTTTATTCCAAGCTCTTCTTTTGTCTTTCTTTTTGCGCAATCTTCCAGACTTTCGCCGGGTTTTATAACCCCGCCTGGAAATTTCCAGAATTTGTCCTTCCCGTGCTTTACAAGAAGTACCTTTTTGTTTTCTATTATGACAGGTCCGGAAGCTATTATGAGTTTTTTATTTGACATTAGAATTTCTCCGCGTCATCGACAAGCATATCAGGTATGTCACCCTTGAGGACTTTATACTTGAGTCTGCACTTCTTGCATATGAGCTTGTTCTGCTTTTTGTCATAGTCTACGCTATTGTGACATTTGGGGCATGCAAGTATATCAAGAAGTTTCTGTGGAAGCATAAAGTTAATTGTAGAAAAAGGATTTAATGCCTAAATCCTCGCTCAATTTTATTTTCTCCAGGGGCTGGTCTTGTGCAAAGCATAACAATTCCATACTTTTCCGCTTCCGCTATAGCTTCTGCATCTTTTGTTGATCCCAGCGGAAAAACAATAGCAGAAACTCCAGCCTCACCTGCATGTGTTACGCTATCCTTATCTGGGAAGAACGCATCCGAGGCCATAACCGTTCTCTTTGAATTATAACCTTCGCATCGGTTATTAGCGTACCAAATAGCTTGTCTTGTAGAATCAACCCTGCTTGGCTGTCCCCTTCCTATCCCAACTGTTCTATGAGATGTTCCAAGAATAACAGCATTGGAGGGCGTATACAAAGCAACCTGCCAATTGAATAAAGCCGCGTCAAGTTCATCTATTGTAGGACCTCTTCCGGTAGTGACTTTTTCCAAATTCCTGTACGTATCAATATGACTTTTCATTCTTTGCTGAGCAAGCTTTCCGCCTAGAATAGATCTTTCGTCAATATCATTATCTAAAATCGGTAAATTTATGTCAGCTATTTTTAGAACTCGCAAATCTTTTTTCCCTTTCAGTATTGCCATTGCTTCTGGTGTATAATTCGGAGCAACAACAACTTCATTAAAATAGGACACTATATGTCTGGCTGTTTCGTCATCAACAGTACCCGTATAAACATTCACTCCGCCAAAAGACGAAAGCGGATCACATAAATAAGCCAACTGGTGCGCACCAGCCATTGTTCCTGACCGGCCGACACCACAGGGCCCGGCATGTTTTTCTATAGCAGTTATATAATCATCGGGGAAAAGTTCGTGTAATCGTAAACAAAGCCGTAGACCTGCATCTGCGTCCAAAACATTTATGTAACCAAGATCTTTTTCTCCATGAATCTTAGAAGCGGTCGCAATAGATGGGCCAGAAGAATTAGAAGCCGCATAAACCGCTGCACCGCCCTCCCCAGGCAAAGCAGGCGGATTTTCTCCATATCTCAAAGAAAGTTTTTTTTCGAATACAGTATCACCAGAAGTCATTCTATCCGGAAGCCCTTCTTCAACAGATCTTCTATATTGTCCGCGGTCGCGAAGGTCTTTAACATCTATCATAAATATTTCACATCACTTAACTTCTGCTGCAAATCTTTCGTAATCTTCCAGTGAATTGAACTTGTTCTTGAACGCGATTTCCCACTTGCCGTTCCTGAACACCGCTCCGGCGCTAGCAACAATCAATTTTGGATCAGAGAATTCGTAGAGCTGGTTTGCTATTTCTTCTGCTGTGTTGCCTGTTACAGGAATATGAACTAAATTTTCGTAAAGATATCCTGAATTTTCTACGCTGAGCGAAACAGCTTGCCCGTTACTTTCCGTGTATGTAGGAAGTCCGATTGAAGCTTCGGTAACTCCGACGCTTATGACACCCACCCCGCCATTTTCGTGCTTGGATGCAATGGCAAATAAAGCACAGCCGGGATATCTTACAAGCGCAACTCTGGGAGTGAACATGTTGTCTGGCTCGTAGCCCCAGTCGCTCATTATTGCCTCTGCTTCGGAAAAGGGAATTCTGCCCGAGAAATCGTTTTGATTACCTGAGAAATTATCATGAAAATTTCTTACTGATTTGCTTCTCAGAGTTTGCATGTCAGTTTGTGCGCCATTAGTAACGAAAAGCATGCCATTCTTTGACAACATTGTATGGTAGAAAATAAGATCCGCATCCGGTTTTTCCAAATCTTTCGGGTCAAGCGGAGCGGCATAAAGCCTATCACTCAGCAGCTCGAACTTTCTCTTTTTGTTCGGCAATGAGCGAACCTGAACAAGATATCCAGCGGCTGGTCTGCCTTCCGGAGTAACCAGTGCAACAGGCATTCTTCCGTGATAAACCATACAGTTTTATTATTGGAGATGCATAAAAAACTTATAGCACAAAATGTCGTAATTTTTCTGATATTTTACAGAATCACATCTTCGGGTAAATCTTCCGATCCATTACAACACTATCGGTCTTTGCAGCAACACCCTTTCTCTTTGCCATTTCCTCTGACGTCATGACAGCTTTGGAAAGGGCAACAAGCTCGCCTTTCAGCGTGAGAATAGCAACAAGCTCGCCTGGTGCAATGCCCTTGCTTACCTTTGATATACCAACGCTGTAAAGAGGCGAGCCGCTGGCTATGGAGAAAACAGAAGAGTCTTTTATTATTATTTTTGGCAAATGCTCGATGGCAGCTTCCATCGGCAACACGCAGTTGCGAATTTCCTCAGAACCATTTTCTTTCCATTCCGCGTAGGCGTCAGCCAAATCTTCCATCCTTACTAGCTTTTCTTCAGTGAACCGCCCGACTTTAGTACGCCTTAGCTCAGTCATGTTAGCGCCGCCTATTAATTTGCCGATCTGGTGACATACCACGCGTACATAGGTTCCTGCCTGGCAGCTCATGCGAAATAGAACATCGCGACCATCCACTTCGAGTATGTCAAAGGAATAAACGTTTCTTTCCCTTTCACGCCTTGCAACCGCTGATCTGACTGGCGGCGTTTGTTTTATCTTGCCTATGAATTTCTTCGTCGTTGCCAAAAGTTCTGCCTTGCCTACATCTTTGTGCAATCTCATGACGCCAACATATTCTTTATCAAGACCTTGCAGAGCAGGCATGACTTTTGTAGCGCTGTCAAGGCATAGTGGTAATACGCCGCTTACCGATGGATCGAGCGTCCCACAGTGTCCAGATTTACCTGCGCCCAAAATCTTTTTTACAGTGGAAGCTACGTCGCGTGAAGTAGGCCCTGGCCATTTATCCAGCAGAATAAAGCCACTCTTCAACAGTTCCTCAACCGGTCGTGCGCCAGGATATCTGCCATAATCCGTAGGCATGTCGTTGCTCTTTACGATGAAGTCCATGATTAGAATTGGTCAGAAAGATTATTAAGGAAAATGCATTTCTTCCTGTCTTCGTTTAAGTCATTCATTTAATGGTTTGTATGGTATTCCCATTATAGCGTTGTCTACTACTTTGAATTTGGGTGGTAATCCATATTCAAAAATAAGAAATCTCTTAACAGCTTCGTCTCTCGCTTGAAAACCATTTCTACGGTGTTCTACCAAAAACAAATCTCTCACAGCATCTTCAACATAATGTCTTAGTTTAACCAGCTCAATAAGTGTCAAATCCAGTCCAAAGCAATACCTTAATGTACGTCTTGCATATCCAAAGTCTCTTTGCACTAAGTCTTCTGGGTTTTTTCCTTCTAGATACCACAAAGACATTTAGAAACTTTATACAAAACGCTTAAAAATAGTCAAAATTTATAATAAGTTTTCTTTTTCCGCCAGCGCTTTTTTCCAAAAAGGGCTGTTACATGTAGATCTTCATAGCCTTCCTTATTATTATGACAAGTGGCATGGAACAGATAATATACCAGCCCAGCCAGCCAAATGTGCTTCCAAGAAATGGCAGCGCAAAAGGCAGGGTTGCCACAATTTGTGCAATCTTTACATTGTTGTTCTCCATTGATACTTTGTACGTATGCTTTCCTATTTCAGTCTGGCAAGGTATATTGCAGCTAGTGCTTCCAATCGATACATTATTATCAGTCTTCTGTATCTGGTACGAAGTTCCGTCCAGCGTAACATTTCCTTTGCCGTCCTGCAAAACAACCATCTTATCGCTGTAAAAAGTGGCAAGCGATGGCAAAAGAAGTATGACGACAATCAGAGAAACTATCATTGGTTTCATCGTCATCTTCATCATTCTATTATTTTCCGTAAGCATTTCACTCATGAGTTTCTTTGACCTTGCCGTGTCTCCGGCCTTCTGTGCCTCTTTCATTTCCTTGCTTATGTCCTTTGTCTTTTGTTTTATCTGTCTGGCATCGTTCTGGTTTATGAGTATTTTGTAAAAGATGTTTATGACGATAAGTATAATTATGGAAAATATCAGAACCGCTAAGGCAGGTGTATAAGCAAGAAGGAAACTGAATAGAAACTCCAGCACGTTATTCGCCAGCCTTTGTCATTTCAATTTTTTTGATTCTGTAGCCCTCGCCTATGCTGTGCTTTTTGCCGCACACATTACATTTGAAGCGGAAATCGACTTTTCTCGTAGGCTTTTCACGTCCATGAGGGTTTTCCTTTGGAAAAGAACCATAACCCTTTAGCTTTCTCAAAAACCTTCTTTGACTCCTTGTGTCCTGGCGGCGAGGCTTTCTCTTTGCCTCTTCCACGGTGTGCTCTGTGTGCTTCTTGCAAAAAGGGCAATATCGCTTTTGAATCTTTGGTATCTTCATTACTATCAACTACTTCTTCTTGAGAGAAAAAGTTTATAAGGCTTGTTCACTTTCGTTTTCGATTGCCAACTATAAAGAGGAAACGAAAGCAGACACCAATCGCTAAAGAGATTGGAGTCTTCACTTTTCAACCTTCTCTATTACGCCTTCTTTCAAAAGAAGCTCGTCCAAAGGCGGCGGGATGCTGACAATATCATCCTCATTGAGTTTGTATGTCTTCATATCGGGTCCCACGAACTGGGGGGTTGCTTTCTTTACGCGGTACATTGGCTTGTCGTCCTCCCTGCTAAGCTCAGAGAAGAAAGACTCCCTGTACTGCTTAAGGATGTCTGTTAATTTGTAAAACAGTTTTTCCTCCTCTGCTGACATATTCTCCGGCGGAAGCCCGGTCCTTACTGTGTCCAGAACCGCAGACACTATCTTGCCCTCCCGCAGCTCAAAGAACCGTTTTATGGTTGTCTTGATGTTCTCAAGTTCATTTATTTCCGTACTGCTCTTTTCCGTTATTTTTTCCTTGCGTTTAAGGTAGTCCTTTAGCTGGGCTGGAATATCCTCCGGCATCTTCTGAAGCTTTTTGCTCTGCCGCTCGACGCGTTCCAGATCCCGTATTTTGTCAAATGTAAGCATAATTCGATTATAGCTAAAAAGGATTAAAAGGTCGTTTACAAAACTATAGTTATGAACAATTGACAAAAGGTACGTTACTGGTAATAGTAGCAACCCTCATATTTGGTTTCATGGGAATTGCAGCAAAATACATACAGGCAAGTCCAGTAATTCTTCTATATTCCATGCAAATATCCGGTTTAATTGTAATCTTAATTATTCTGTTAAAAACAAGGCAGTTTTCGCCAAAAAACTACGTGAAGCTCATAATTGTAATGAGTTTCTTCGGACTGCTTACAGACTTCTTCTTTTTCTCGGCTGTCAAGCTTACAAGTGTGCCGAATTCCGTATTTGTAAGGTACACTGCACCGATATTCATACTCATACTGATGCCGTTTATAATAAAAGAAAAAATTGAAAGAAAAAGCATATATGCAATTCCTATTGCCCTCGTTGGACTTTTTATCATACTTTATCAGGGCAATCTGACATTTGACACAAATATGACAGGCATGATTTTTGCACTTCTTTCAGCTGTAACAAATGCATCAGCCCTTGTGCTGGTCAAAAAAATTATGTTAAAATTGAACGTTTATACAATGATGTTCTACAGATTTTTAATTAATACCATAATACTGACGCCATTTATACTAATTGGGTCCTGTGCTAAGCTACATAGATCCTCTTTCCGCCACCTTCTACAGCATTTTGTTGTTTTCCGAAATACCATCGATATTCACGATAATAGGCGGGCTCCTTATCTTGCTAAGTTCTTACCTTGCGATCAAAAATTAATGACTTCTGCCTTTGTGCATCGCTAGCGAGCGTATCGTGGGGAACTCTTTTCCGCAAAGGCATGAGAACCCGCGCATTTTTCGTTTTTTAGGATAAGCGTGTTTTATTTTTCTGAAGGGATAGGCAACGGGGTTGCTAACCTTCTTGGAATTTAAAAATTTGCAGTGGTCGTCCGGAGTACATATACCAAAAGATTTGTAGAACTGGTCATTGAAGCAGTTCGCCGGTGTTCTCTGGTTTGTCTGGCTCCACCTTATCTGTGCTAAAAGTATGCTTGTAGGCAGAGGTTGCTTGTTTTTCTGGTTCCATTCAAAAACCTTTGCCTCTATTTCCTGTGCTGACCAGTTCATCATCCTCAAAAAATTTGTTAGCGTAAAGACACTGCGCTTTCTTCCGTCCTCAAGCCCGGCAAGTATGTTCTTTATGCACGGAGGAAAGAGTTCCTCAGGAACCCTGTTTTCCCATACTATCCTCTTTACCTCTTTCTTTGGTTCTTCTTTCTTTCGGAGAGCATTCCAGTCCATGGCATCTGTGAGGAGGTCAGCAGCATCTCCTTCTGCCGTAAAGAAATCAGGATGTTTGCTGGAAAGAACCTTATCAAACTCCGCATCCTTTGGTGAAAACACCTTAAGGTTTGAAGAATTGATAGGAACAGAAACAAGCCATGTTTTCTCATTTAGCGAAAAAGGCGCGCGAAACATGTGGCGATTTCCCCACATTTTTTCGACTTCAACAAAATAAAACGGATTGAGCCTGCTCGGTGATTCGCCGAGAATTTCTATCAGCTGCTTCGCGCCCTTTGTTCTGACAAGCTCCTTCAGGAGACGGCGTTTTATTTTTTTCCTGATAAACGATGCTATTATCCGCGGCACTTCAGGATACATTTTTGCAAGCGGTTTATAGTCAATTTCCTTTGGAAACATGCTCCAGGGAATGCATATGTGAAACCCGCGCCTGCCAGAGAATTTTATGCCCGGGTTCTTTATCCCGTATTTTTTGAGAAGACTGACTATCATTCTTGCTGTTAGTTTAGACTCATCCAGACCCAGCTTTGAATCAATGTCAAGTATAATATCCCATCCGTTGCGAAGCTTCTCATAGTTCTCGCTGGTTATGGCCATGGGGTTTGTCCAGTGCTCTACGGAGATATGAAAAGAAGTAACACCTTTTCTTACCATTTGTACTACATCAGAGGGATACTGCAAAATATTAGGGCGCTGGTCATAGCGGCCGTCCCACAGGGCGCCGGCAACTTCCCTGCCTTTTGCGCTATTGAGAAGCTCGCTGATTACATGCTCATTTGAATAATAATCGATAAGTTGCTGACGATTCATGATTAGAATAAAACATGAATCCTTTAAAAATAGTGAAATTGACTGCAAGATACTTTACGAATGATAGTAAATCAAAAATATAATATGTTTCTTTCTCCCAAGGGTCTTTCTTTTTCAAAGAAAGAGGCTTACTTTACCAGCAGCTTTGCCTGTTCTATGCTGTATTTCCAGTCCTTTGGAAGTTTGCCTGTGCGTGCGTAATACTTTCCAAGCCTGCGGATTTTCGATTCGAGCAACTCCACGCCATGGGTTGCTTTTGCATCATGATGGTTCTGGTTAAGGTGTTTGTGAAGATTTACGGCCTTCTCAATTAGATTGTAAATATCATCCGGAACTTCTTTTTTTACTTCCCTTTCAGTTATTTTGGAGACGCGCATGTTAAAGCTGCGGACGTCGGGTATGCCATACTGGTCGCGCAGAATAAGACCGATTTCTGCATCAGTCTTGCTGTCCTTTGCTAGTTTGATTATAAGTTTTTCTATTTCAGCCGGCTCGTACATCAGCCAGGCATGTCTCTTCTTTTCTGGCTTGTGACTACCGGATTTTCCATGTTTTCTTGAGTGCATTCGTGCTATATTTATCACCTAATTAATTGGACCGATGCAAGGTTGACGAAGACTTAATTGCTCGTCCTGACTTCGTCCTTAGTTTGTATCTGCCTCTACTTTCTACCTTCAATAATGCTTTAATAACTTTATCGCCGCCCTGGTAATGTCTTTTATATGAGTCCAGAACAGCCTTCCATGCCTTTTCCATTATGGTAAAGTGTGTCGATTCCAGGACCTCGTGAAGCAGATAAAGATCCACTGCCTTATCCTCCTCCCGTTTGGAGATGAATCCAAGGCCAAAATCAATGAAGTATAGGGAAAATATATGTACATGTTTGTCGCCTCTCGCGCCCGCCCCATCTTTCCACTTAATTATCATATTACTTGTCGTGAGGTCTCCATGAATTATATCATAACTGTGGAGAAGCGCTACATTTCTTCCTATCTCCTTGCAAATATCCGTGCAATTTTCATCTAGAACATCCTTTACCTTCTGGCCGTCTATGAATTCTATTTTTAATGAGGTTTTGCCTTCCTCAAGAACTTGCGGTGTAAGGACTCCCGCACGCCTTGCTTCCCTAAGCAGCCGCGCTTCCAGCGCAGTGCGTCTTTTGCGGAGCTTGTCGTCCAGTTCAGGTATGCGATAGGATTTTTTAATTCTCTCTTTTACGACTACGTCGCCTTCTCGGTTCAATTCGGCCTCAGCGCCTTTTGCTATTAACATATAAGAATCAGTTTATTCCATCTGCTGTAATTCCTCTACGAAAGAGTCCTTACCCATTTCCTCTCTGCCGCCGGCATAAGGCAGCATTCCTTCTATGCGCTTTCTGAACTTCTCATCTTTCTTTGCCCTTCCAACCATCTTATCGATGAGGAATGGGAATCTCTTTCCCAGTTTCTGTAGTCTGTAATTGGCCGTTATTTCCGGTCCAATTTCCTCCCATAAACGTTCATCATACTTCTGCAGAAACTTCTCTGAAAAATCCCCTGCATCTAGCGCTTCCAATGTAATCTTTGCCGCGTGCTTGCCAGATATCATTGCAGTGCCAACGCCCTCGCCGCTCAGCGGGTCTATTAGTGATGCTGCGTCGCCCAAAAGCAAAAAACCGTTTCCATAACATTTCCTGTGATAGCTTGCTAAAGGAAGGTTCCAGCCCTTGATGTCCTCCAGCGCGACGGCATTTTTGAAGCGTTCTTTGAAAAGAGGGTTCTCCTGTATTTCCTTCAGCTGTGCTGTCTTGAGGTTAATCTTTTTGTCATTCATGTCCTTTACAATCATACCAAGCCCGACATTTGCCTTTCCGTCCTCAAGCGGAAAAATCCAGAAGTAGCCAGGCAAGAGGCTTTTTACAAGGTGTATCTCTATCCTGTCTGTCATCCCCGTGACGCCACTATAATATTGGCGTGTACCAACTATGAAATGGTCTGGGGGGTTTTTGTTGAGGCCGAATTTTTGCGTGACCATGCTGTTGGCACCGTCAGCTGCCAGAACTATGGATGCACGGTATTCCTTTTCCTCGTCATTCTCCTTTCCTCGGACGCCCTTTACAAATCCGTCCTCGATTATAATGTCCGTGACCGTAAAGATTTTGAAGTCAACAAGGTCTTTCACACAATTATGAAGATATTCATCAAAAACAATTCTTCTATGACAAAAACCAGGTGCTGGCTTGTCCCTGGTAGTTATGTCCACGTCAACCAAAGTACCATTAGGACTGCTTAGTGTAATACCATAAACAACATGACCAGGTAGTTTCCTATAACCTTCCTCTATGCCCAGCTCGCGCATAATTGCAGCAGCTTTCCGCCCCTGCGCATCACCACATATCTTGTCACGGGGAAAATCAGCTTTGTCTATCAAAAGCACTTTTTTGCCTGCCTTGCCAAGATACATAGCTGCCGTGGCGCCCGCTGGCCCGCTTCCTATAACAATGACATCATACATAGCCTCTTTTTTGGTAACAACGTTTAAAAAGGATTTATCAGACGCCATATAAGAATAATAATTGTCATAAGAATATTATGGATTTCAAAAAAATATGGCGTGTTACAAATGTTTACAGTGTGATGATAGCAGCTCTTGTCGTAATTGCCGCTTACAATATATACACTTTCGGTCTTAGTAATTTGCCGCAGATGTTTGCAATTATATTTATTTCTGCCGCACTTGACGCTGTAATAATACGTATCAAAGATAAGCACTTTATGTTTCCAAAAAGTGCCATAATCACAGGGCTGATTCTTAGTTTGATTATCCAGGGCAATTTATTCTTGGTCATACTCATTCCGATAATAGCAATCTTGTCAAAGCATATAATTAAGTTACGTGGTCATCACATATTCAATCCTGCTAATTTCGGTCTACTGGCAGGACTATTCGTGCCTGTTTCAGAAAGCTGGTGGGGAACCAGCAACATAATTCTAGTCGGTGTATTGGGCATAATAATCATTCATAAGCTAAGAAGAATGCGTCAAGCCTTTGCATTTTTAGGAATTCATGTTATTTTAATTGCTGTGATGAGCGGAAGTATCGGGCAAATCATAAGTCACATATCATCTGGCTTGGTGCTGTTCTTTGCTTTCTATATGTTCATAGAGCCTATAACCTCGCCTGTTAAACCAAAAGGTAAAATATTTTTCGGTTTAATTACAGGTGTTCTGGGAGCTCTGCTCTACGTGATTTGGCTGCCCGGAATGTTAATAGGTGCTCTGTTTCTTGCAGATTTGGTTGTCCCTTTTCTAAATAAAGTAAGAAATGTCAAGACGCAAGAAGTAAACGCCTAGTTGTATACTTTATATACAACTTATGCGAATTATACATTGTATATGCCAAACGAAGAAACAACCATACGAATCAAAAAAAATAACAAGAAGCGTATGGCAGAGATAGGTAAAAAGGACAATTCTTACGATGATATACTCGATTTACTGTTGGAGTATTACGAATCAAATCATAAGAAAAAGAAGTGATAATCATGGTACGTCTAGATAGAATAACGATGCAGGGATTCAAGTCATTTGCCAACCGCATAACAATACCTTTCCCTGGCGGTTACAACGTAATTTGCGGACCCAATGGATCAGGAAAAAGCAATATCATAGACGCACTGCTGTTCGTCCTAGGAACAACATCGGCGAGAAGCATACGTGCCATGAAACTGCAAAATTTGCTTTTCAATGGTGCCCGTGATAAAAAGTCAGCTGATTTCTGCGAAGTCTCCATATATCTCGATAACACGGACAATAAAATACCAGGTGATGAAAAAGAAGTAAAAATAACTCGTCGTGTAACAAGAAGCGGCATATCCATATACAAGTTGAACGGTCGCACCGTAACGCGTGCAAAGATATTAGATATTCTTTCTTATGCAAATCTCGCAGCTGAAGGCTACAACATAATAATGCAGGGCGACGTAACAAAAATAATTGAAATGTCGCCAGCGGAGAGAAAAGGAATAATAGATGAGATATCAGGTATAAGCGAGTTTGATGAGAAAAAAGAAAAGGCTACCAGGGAAATGGAAAAAGTTGAAACCCGTGTGCGCGAAAACATGATAGTAGTAGCCGAGAAGCAGAAGCTTGTGAGCCGCCTGAAGCAGGAAAAAGAAAACGCGGAAAAATACCGCACCGTAGAAGCAGAACTGAGAAAATCAAAAGCGTCCCTTCTAAAGAAAAGGCTAAAGGATGTGACTCAGAAATACAACACATTTGATAAGGAAATAGAAGATGATACGAAAAAATTCGACATGATGTCAAAAGAACTGACAAAAATTGATGATGAACTGGAGAAGAAGGAAAAGGGTGTTCTGAAAAAAGGCGACGAACTGGTACAGAAATCCAGAAACTACGATATACTCAGAAACATAGACCGCATAAACAATGAGATCCTGAGAAAAAGGGACCGTATAAGTTTCAATGAAAGAGAACTGGAACGTGTAAGAGGTGCTGTCGATAACCGAATAGTACGAGAAATACTTGATCTGAAACACCCCGGCGTGTATGGAACTGTATCAAGTCTTGTGGATGTACCTAAAAAATATTCCATAGCCATTGAAGTTGCCATAGGCCGGCACAAAGATGATATTGTCGTGGACACGGACGACACTGCTGCTCACTGTATAAGATATTTGAAAGAAAAAAGACTCGGTCGTGCGCGATTCATACCGCTTAACAAAATGATAAACAAGCCACGGAAGAAATATGACGGCAAGATAATAGGCTATGCAATAGCCCTAATAAAATTCGGTAGGCAGTTTCTACCAGCATTTGAATATGTATTAAGCAGCACGCTGGTAGTCGAAGATATAGATGCAGCCAGAAAAATAAGAAACTTCCGTGTAGCGACTTTGGACGGTGATCTCGTAGAATCATCTGGCGTGATGATAGGAGGTTTCTATAAAAAAACGCGGCAGGCATCAGGTGGCCAGGATCTGATGGGTGAAAACGAGAAGCTTGAAAAGGAAATAGAAGACCTCGAAAATGAATTGATTGATCTAAAGGCGCGGGAGCAGCAGGAAACCGTAGAAGTAGTGAAGCTTCAGACAGCAAAAACTCAGGAAGAGAAAGATCTGGAAACATTCAGGAAAAGAAGAAAGGAGTTGTATGAAGAGCGTATGGTTTTGCAGAGCGTAGTGGGTCGTGCAAAGATAGAAAAAGCAAAACTCGAGGCATCCATGGAAAATCTGAAGATAGAATTTGACGATTATAAGGGTGTGGAAAAATTCTTCGATCAGTCCGAGGAAGAACTACAGGAGCGTGTCCGCCGCTGCCTGATAGAAATAAACCAGTTGGGTCCTGTAAACATGAAAGCCATAGATGAATACCAGACGATAAATGTGGAATTTGAGGAGCTGAAGAAAAAACTGGATGGTCTGCTGGAGGAAAAGGAAGCTGTACTGAATATAGTCACAGAGGTTGAGAAGAGGCGCTATGAAAAATTCATGGAAACATTCCATGAGATAAGCGTGAACTTCTTGAAAATTTACAAGGACATGACAAACGGCGACGGACTGCTAAGGTTGGAGATAGATGGAAACATAGACTCTGGCCTGATTATAGAGGCAAATCCAAGCGGAAAAAAGATACTTAATCTCGACAGCATGTCAGGAGGCGAGAAAACTCTTACCTCGTTAGCATTTTTGTTCGGTGTGATGCAACATTACTCAGCACCTTTCTACGTGCTCGATGAAATAGATGCGGCTCTTGATAAGGCAAACACAAGAAAAATTGACAATCTTATTAAGAAATACGCAAGCACAGTACAATTCATAATCATAACACATAACGATCTTACCATAGCAGAAGCCGAGAAGGTTTTCGGCGTCTCCATGGAAGGTGGCATATCCAAAGTATTCGGCATAGAGATGCCGAGTCAGAGAGGATGAATATGAAAGTTATTTTATACATGGCCATGACTGTAAATGGAATGATAGCAAGAGAGAATGACGATACAAATTTCATATCGAAAGAGGAGTGGGATAGCTATAGCGCCGCAGTACGTAAAGCAGGCAATCTAGTCATCGGGCACAGAACCTATAATATTTTAACAAAACAACCGGAGTTTAAAGAATTTGAAAAAGTTAAGCTTGTTATAGTATCTAGAAAAAAATTCGAAACTCTGGCGTCTAATCATATAATTTCTAAATCTCCAAAAAACTCTTTGAAATTATTGAAAGGTTTCGGCACCATAGTAGTTGCCGGAGGCGGTATCCTAAATACAAGTTTCATGAAGGCCGGGTTGGTAGATGAAATTTATCTTGATGTTGAACCTGTTGTATTTGGAAGGGGCATAAGATTATTTTCTGAAGAGGACTTCGAGGCGAAATTAAAATTAATTGGAACTAAAAAGATATACAAGAATGAAATCCAGTTGCACTACAAAGTAATCAGGCGTTAGTATGAAAAAAACCGACAAGAAAAAAGATCTCGGCGGAGTAGTCGAGGAAGAGAACGTGGAGTTCGACGAAGGCGAAAAAGAGCAGAAAATCTACCACGAGCATGTCGTTAGTGATGGTATAGTAGACGAAAACAAAGTCATCCAGACGATTATCCTCGGCAGCGACTGGCAGGAAGTACTCACTACGCTTATGGCTGAGGAAGGCATGGATCCGCTGTTCGTTGACCTTGTAAAGCTTGCTGATGTTTTCCGATCTTACCTGGAACATTTGAAAAAGTTTGATTTTCGTATACCTGCGCGGTTCATACTTGTCGCTGCTATTCTGCTAAGAATGAAAGCCGAGCTGCTGCTGGATGAGGAGGAGGAAAAGGAGATAAAGAAAATGGAATCAGCTCCGCTCAATATAGATGTTCCGATGTTGCTGGCGCCTATAAACAGAAAGACAACGCGCAAAGTAACCTTAACTGAACTCGTCACTGCACTGAACAAGGCATTTGAATTTCAAGAGAGGAAAGAAGGCAAGAAAATCAGGATGCGGCGTGCCATAGAAAGGTTGATAGAGCCAGAAGAAGATATAGAAGTCAGAATTAAAGAAATATACGAAGAGATAACCCAGGCCAAGACAATAAAATTTTCCCAACTGGTGCCTACGTGGAAGAAGATGGAAATAGTCCAGACATTCCTGCCCCTGTTGCACCTGGCCACAAGGGATATGATAATATGCGAACAGGAAGAAATGTTCAAGGAGATATTCATAAAAATTAAGCTGCAAGATGAGACAGTACAGGAAGTTTCACAGAAATCTTCAGGCTTATCACAATAGTAGAGGTATAGACAATGCCAAGTCAACTAAATTCGCAGAAATTAGCTTTACTCGAGGCAATATTGTTTACCACAACAGACCCGCTGACCTTTGAGCAGCTGCAAAAACTGACTAAAAGCAGGAAAGATGAAATGGAGAAACTGCTAACCGAGCTAAACCAGCGGTACTCTAACGAAAATAGTGGGATAAAAATATCAGACATGGGAGGCTACAAGCTGATAGTAAAAAATGAATATCTGCAAAACGTAGCCGACCTCACACCCCATGCTGACATGTCCCGTGGATTGTTGCGTGTATTGTCAATAATCGCCTACCATGAGCCCATCAGGCAGAGCGAAATCGTGAAGGTAATCGGCAACCGCACATATGATTATGTAAAAGAGCTTTCTGAAAAAGGTCTGATAAATGTTGAGAAGAAATCGCGCACGCGCATATTGACGACAACAGACAAATTTGAGGAATACTTTGAAACGAAAAAGAATGAGCTCAAAAAGAACCTGGACGAGGTCAAGGAAGAAATGAAAGAAGAAGTTAATGAAAATAAAGAAAATGCAGACTAATAATTTCTCTTACTTTATATTTTCCTGACCAGTTTCTTGACGTCCTCGTGTATTTCTTCTGGCTTTCTGTTTCCGTCAACAAAGTAAGTGTCAGGGAAGTATTTCTTCAGCGAGATGAGATTCTGTCTTATCTGCACCAGCTTGTGCTCCTCTTCGAAAAGCTCAATATGATGGCGACCTCTCTTCATCCTTTCCATGCATATCTTCGGGTTCGTGTCAATAACTATGGTCATGTGTGGTTTGAGGAAATGTGCATTCATCTGCTTGAGTACATCCATGGAAGTATTAAGCGAGCCGTAAACCAGTGAAGAGAGTATGTAACGGTCGCAGATTACGACCTTGTTCTTTTTCAGCGCCGGCTCTATTTCCGTAGTAAGATGATGTGCCCTGTCAGCAGCAAAAAGCATCTGCAATGCGAGGGAGTTTGTTTTCCACTCATCCCGCAGGGCAGCCTTGATTATGCCGCCTATAAGACCGTCCGTAGGCTCCTTTGTAAGGACGGCTTCCTTGCCTTTGCTCAAAAAATAGTTTCTGAGAAGCGCAGCCTGTGTAGTAAGCCCGGAGCCGTCAAGTCCTTCGAAAACGTAGAGCTTGCCAACCATAAAAATCACTTAACTATTGTTGTTTTACTATAAATCCTTTTAAAATAGATTTTTTAATTGCCCGGTGTTAAAATGATAGCAATTGTTATCCCAGCCTATAATGAGGAAAAAACCGTCGCTGCAATCGTGAAAAAAGCGAAAAAATACGGCAAGGTCATTGTAGTTGACGACGCGTCCAGAGACAAGACAGCTATAGAAGCAAAGAAAGCAGGTGCCTTGGTGATTGTTCATAAGGCAAACCAGGGTCTGGGTGGCGCCCTTAGAACAGGATTCGAAAAAGCCCTTCAGTTACATGCTGATATAATCATAACCATTGACGCCGACGGCCAGCACCGGCCTGAGGAAATACCGCGTTTTGTCGAAATGATAGAAGCTGGCTATGACTTTGTGCTTGGAACCCGCGATCTTTCAAAGTATCCTTTTGTAAAAAGGTTTGGAAACTTTTTCCTCCAGTTCTTTACTAACCTGATATCAGGCACAAATCTAAGGGATACTGAAAGCGGTTATCGTGCCTTCAAAGGAGAAGCGTTGAAAAAATTCTACCTTCGTGCCGAGCGCTATGAGATAGCCGTGGAGATAATTTTTGAAGTTGGCAGGAACCAATTGAAATATGCAAATATCTACGTTGACTCTCCTATCTACAGAAAAGGTGTGTCGTTTTGGGATGGTATAAACAACTTCCGTTATCTGATGCGAAGGCGTAAAAGGCATCTCAGAAGCTATTTCGAAGACTTCATGTTTGTAATGAAAAACGTGTCCCGCAGTGTGATGGCAAAATTCTAGAAAATACATATTTAAACTTACAGTGCTTGATGTTAGTTATGGCCGAGAAAGAAAAGACCTACATGCCGCAGTCAACAGCAGGCATAATGCGTTACATGGACGTCGAAGACCGTATAAAAATAAAGCCGTCCCATGTGGTAGCTATCAGCATGGTTTTCGGCGCTGCCATAATACTTCTCAAGTTGTTCGCGTGATCAAATGCCAGAAAAAACAGGGGTGCCGACTGGGGTGAATTCGATTATGAGTATGAGTACGAAAATTCTTTGCATAGAAGATCAGTTAAGATACTTGAGGCATTCGCTCTTTTAGCCGCCCTCACAGCTTACGCATGCGATTTCCATAACATAAGATCCGCCTATCCGATCAATTACGAATCACTATTTCACTCTATTCACACAATAAGTATTGAGTAGAGTATCGGTTCAATTACGAGACGTCAAAAAGTGCGGCAAATTCTTGTCAAAGTTAGAAATTTTTACCGCGCGTCAATAGAATTCGAAGATTTAATTTTTTCAGTTCTAAAGTTCTAATAAGAGCATCGTTACTGGCGGCGCAGGTTTCTAAAGCGAATTCAGCCTGTACACTGCGTCAAAGCCGTTTATTATTGCGTCATAAGTCGCGCGGTCTATACCCCTTGCCGAGCCTCTTCCGTGATAGATGCCTCTTTCATATAACAACTCTATCATGCTTCGCGCGACTGCAGATTGCCCGCTGCTTTCACCATTTGTGCCCAGTGCTGCTAATTCCTCTTCGCCAAATTTCATGTTGTCAAGAAACTCATAGCCAGGGGCGCCTTTTCCCCTGTAAACAGCCTTCTCATCCCAGTGATGCAGCTCGGCCTTTATGCCAAGTGCTTCCTCGACAGCATTCATGAAGGAATCCACAGGGCCTTTGCCTGATCCTTCGCCTGTTCTTTCTGTACCATCTACATCCAATACGACCTTCGCAAACGGTCCGTCGTTCATTGAACTCACAACACGATAATCTTTCATGTGTATTCTCCTTTCAAGCGATCTGCCGCGTATGTAATGTTCTGCAAGAAGTCGTGCCTCTGTCCCTGTAAGGCTGTCGCCAACATCTATGCTATATCTTTTCACAGCAGACGTCATCTCCGATAAATCTCCGGCACACTCATAGTCGTGCGCTTTGAGGAAATGGGCAACCGTATTTGTTCCTGATGTCTGTCCAAGTACGATGTCCATTGTTCTGCCAACTGATGCGGGCGGGGTCACAAAATACGTGCTATAATTCCTTAATACGCCTTTCACGTGTATTCCCGAGCTTTCGGTAAAAGCAGCGCGTCCCACAACCGGATGTGTTAATGGAATTGTCTGGTTGGTTATAGCTGCAACAAGCTTTGCCAGATTGTAGAATCTTGTGCTGTCCATATGTCTTACGTCATATTCACCAAAAATATTCAAATCATTTACAACAGTCATCCAGTCAGCATTGCCGGTCCTTTCTCCAAGCTGAAGCACGCAACCCTCAACCTGGCGGACGCCTGCTTCAATGCCTTTCAATGTTGTTGCAACAGCGTTTCCGCTGTCATTATGTATATGCGCGCTATATGTAACCCCATCGCCCACGCTATTTCTTATTTGCCTAATAACATCGTAATACCTGTCAGGTTTTGCAAAGCCTGTTGTGTCAGGCACGTTTATCACGTCTGCACCTGCATCAACTGCTCTTTGGATAGTTTTGATCAGAAAATCAACATCTGTTCTCATCGAGTCTTCTGAGGAATATTCAACGCTGCCTTCCCTGCCAACGAGTGTTCTGGCACGCTCAACGTTTCTGGAGACCATTTCCAATATTGATTCTTCTCTTTTTCCATGGCTATAGGACATGAGCTCTTCGGAAGTTCCTATGAACAAATGTATTCTTCTTTTGGCCGGGTCAGCAAGCTCTATGGATCTGTAAGCAAGTTCCACGTCCTCAGGTACGACTCTCGCAAGGCTGCAGACAACAGGAACAGTCCTGTTTCTTGAATTGCCACTGCCAATGTATCTTGCTAGGTCTCTCATATAACCAAAATCAGCGTCATTGGCCGCGAACCCGATTTCAACAACATCAACGCCTGTATCAGCAAGGGCCTTTGCAATGTATAGGCGGTCGCTGAAATTCATGCCTATTTCAGGTGTCTGTGCCCCGTCTCTCAAGGTTGTATCGAATACTTTTATCTTATCCATAGTAATCCCCTTTTTATCCTTTTGGGCAGGCTTCGGCTGTCGTAAGGTTGAACTAAAGCATATCCAGAAGAGATTAGCTAAAGTCCAAGCTAATCTTAAAGTAGCAGAAGCAAGGCTAGCAAATTCATGTCGTTAACAGATTCGCTAGACATACTGGTATTTCTGAAGCAAAAATATATAAACGTGAGATATTCGCCCAAGTAAGATTGTATTAACTATAGGTATGATTATCGCCGTGAGGAGTATCGTACTTCTCACGGTACTCCTAGCTGACCTTTTCGCTAAAGGTCTACGGCGATAATCATCACAAGAAGGAGCTACGCTCCTTCTGTGCAGACGAATCTTTGATTCGTCTTGCATACGTTAAGTTAATACAATCCCCAAGTAAACCCGAGATTAGGCTGTACTAGTGAATCGCACGGTTCTTTCTTGTACTTTATTTAAGTTTTTCAGTCAATCTACACACATGAATATACTCGTCACAGGCGGTGCAGGTTTCATCGGCCGTCACCTTGTAAATAGGCTTGTTTCAAAAGGTCATAATGTTACTGTCTACGACAACTTCTCCACATCAAAAAAAGACCCCATAGACAAAGCGAAAATAATCGAAGGTGACATACGCGACGCTGATGATGTGCAGCGTGCTATGAGAGACGTGGAAGCTGTTTTTCATCTGGCTGCCATAACCGAAGCGAGATCTACTGATGACAACCTGGTGTACAATACTAATTTTATTGGCTCGAAAAATGTTTTCGAGGCGGCAAAAGCTGTGGGCGCAAAAATTATTTTTACATCGTCAGCAGCGGTTTATGGCGATGCAAAGGTTTGCCGCGAATCAGACGAGTGTCATCCACTAAGCCAGTATGGAAAAAGCAAGCTGCGTGCTGAGAAGATATGTCCTGAAGGCTCTTTCATAGCCCGGCTGTTCAACGCCTATGGGCCAGGTGGCCGCGGCGTGATAAACAAATTCTGCAAACTCATACCAAAATACGAGGATGTGACAATATTTGGCCATGGCAATCAGACAAGGGATTTCATCTACGTTGATGATGTGGTAAATGCACTTGTGCTCGGTCTTGAGGTAAGTGGCACCTATAACATTGGCACCGGAAAAGAAACAACAGTAATGGAAATAGTTGACATGATTCATAGCTTGACAAAAAGCAAGCCAAACATCCAGTTCGGCCCGGCTGTACCTGGAGAGATATTACGCAGCAAGGCAGACATAACAAACATACAGAAAACAACCTGGTTTCCAAAGACAGAGCTGCCTGACGGTATTACATTAGTTCTAAAGAGCCAGGGCTTTGATTTCTCCGTTATCGACCATTTGAAGTGAGTAAGAGGAAGGCAACTGTTGTTCTCTTGTAAAGTTATAAACTAGGGTGAAATGCACTTTTCATTTAGTCAGAATTCTTCAGCATAGTCATTGTAGTGCCTGGCCAAAACTGCGGCTACAAGGATTACCAGAAAGCCGACGGTTATAGCCTGAAACTCTATAGCTGTTATCATGTTAATCCCTCATCATAGTTAGCATCATCTTAAACTTTGTTACCGCATTAACCGCATGAGCTTTATTAGCAGGCATGATAATCATTTCGCCTTCTTTTAGCTCATGTGATTTGCCGTTTATCGTTATCGTTGCTTCGCCTTCCACTGCGTAAACAACCGCGTCAAAAGGTGCTGTGTGCTCGCTCAAGCCCTGTCCTTTGTCAAAGGCAAACAATGTAATCATGCCCGTCTTTTTGCGTAGGACTTCCTTGCTAACTACAGAACCTGTCTGATAGGCAATCATTTCCTTTATGTTTTCCATAAAGCAACCTTCTCGGATAGATATTAAAAATGACGGATTTGCTCAACTATAACTATCCGCCTTTCCTATGCTTGAAAAATTGTATCTGCCTCTCTCTTTTGAGGGCATCCTTCTTCGTGCGGAACTTGCCCAGAACTCGTTTCCTGTCCTTTGTGTACAGCACGTAAAGGTATCCGCGCTTTACGATGACCATAGTTATCACACTAAACGTATTCTGCGTACGATCCAGATGGCAAGAGTTTACTTCGACTTTGCCAGCAAGCCATTGATGAGGCCACCAAGTCCAACGAAGAGCGCGCCTGCCAGGAAATAAGACGAACCGAAACCTGGAACAAGAAGTGCTGCAACGACAACAACCAATCCCGAATAGATATGTGGCTGGTTATTTCTTGCATGACCTTCCGAATATATAGCCGCGCCCAACAGGAGCAACCACAGCGACATAAGCCACGACATGCTCACAGATATCAGTCCGAATGCGACTACTAGCGTCGTTATAAAACCAAAGACGCTAAGTGCCATCCATGTTTCTGTCGAGCCCTTTGACGCTTTCATGTTCTTTCCTACCCATGCACTAAGCAGGATTATGACTACCGCGATTCCCACCCACAACCATGCAGCGCTATAGCTGCCAGCCATGTAGTGGGCTCCTGTAAAGGCTACGAGAAGGACTAGGCCCCACACCGTTAATGGTGTATTCATATAAATAAATTGTGAAAATTGCTATATAAAGATAAATTATAGCTATCTCTATGATAACGAAGAAGAAACTCACGTCAGAACAACGTCGCGTATTAATAGAGAAAGGCACAGAAGCGCCGTTCACAGGAAAGTTACTGCAAAACAAGGAAAAAGGTACATACACTTGTGCAGGCTGCGGGTCACCGTTGTTCTCTTCAGACGTAAAGTTCGACTCAGGAACAGGCTGGCCGAGCTTCTATGAGGCAAAAAATGTAAAGCTTGTCGAGGACAATAGTCACGGAGCCAGAATAGAAGTTGTCTGTGCAAAGTGCGGCGGCCATCTGGGTCATGTCTTTGATGATGCTCCTCAAACACCAACTGGGCAGCGTTTTTGCATAAACTCCTGTTCGTTGGACTTTAAGAAAAAATGACGATTTAATTGTTTCTGCATTAATAGTTTGTATGGAAAACCTGACAAGCATAGAATTTCTAGATAGATTACAAGAAAAGGAAATAAGTAACATCTATATGCAATATTCTGACCTCACCGGACATGAATTCAAGGATGTTGTCATAAAGAACAGCAAGTTCTTCTTTGTCGTTTTCCGTAGATGCATATTCAAAAATGTTATTTTCGAAAACTGCGAGTTTTTCTTTTGTGCCTTTGGTTATACAGACTCGGAAAATCTTACCTTCAGACATTGCAAGATGGAATACTCTGGTTTCACAGAAGCCATGATGAAAGATTGCAAGTTCATCAGCACCAGTCTCTCATGGCACAGCTTCATTAATACTACACCTGGCTTCGAACTTAGAAATTGCACTCAATTCAACATTTTCAGAAAAACAGAAGACATATACCCGCTGATTGACAAAAGCATGGAAGACCTGCAGCCCATACTAAATACATTGAATTTTGAAATGCGTCATAATGTTATGGAATTGCTGGAAATGTTGAAAAGGGACACAAAACTCGACAAGGAAATAAAATTTAACTTTGTCACCAGCGAAAAATCAGGCCAATATGAAACCGGGAAGAAAAACTATAGCATGTTCGACTCATTGATAGACAGCGCCGTAGCTGCCTATGGAACAAAACCAGCATACAAAACAGGGAAAAGTGCTTATGAGGCAAAGAGTGAATATAAAAAGTAGTGACCTGCCATAGCCTGTCTTTTGTCAGCCTTCATTTCGCTTGCGAATTTTCTTTTCGCCAGCGTTTTCTTTTGGAAAAAGAAAAGGCTGTGCAACATTTATCTAAGCGCTTATTATGGCAAATTGCCTGCTTGCACCCATATGTGCGGTGCCGTTTCATCTTACTGCGAGCAGACAGACGTACGAAGTACGTCATGCATTGGCTCGCGTTTAGGCATCAAAAAGCAAAACAGCACAAACGGACTGACACAAGTGTCGCCCGGTCTCGTGCTCTTTTACTCTCAGCCTAGTAAGTTCGTTTCTGTTCACACGCAACAGACTCTCGCCCATGAATTGTGGCAAAGTGGCTTTTACGCCGTTTCGCCCATCTTCCATATTGTTACGGAAACTTGCATAGCAAATTTTCGTGGGTGGACAGAGCTTCCTCACTCAGCCAACAGACGCAACACAAACAAACGTTCGAAGAACGTCATTCACATTTGCGTCATGCAGCTCAGCGGTGGTTGCTGACAGGTCACTTCAGATATTAGCAACAACTGAATTAATAAGGTTATTGGTGCCTGTGACTAAAGATGCCCTTTGACAGCAGTCCAGCAGCCGCTATCCATAGTCCTATGGCGTAAACCTGCAATGTTTCTATAAATGGGTTGAAAACCAACAGTCCAGCAAAGCACAAAAGTGCCAGAAAGATGGAAATTGCGCCCGACGGCTTTGACCTTACTTTGATGCCGGCAAGCAAAATAGTCAAGAAAGTCAGGATAAAGAATGCTGCTGAGACATACCAGTGAACTGGGTCTGAGGAAGGGAACAATCCCACACCGGCAACGGCTACTGCTGCGAGAAAGAAGACTGGTTTCAGGTAATTGTACCTTTTTCCAAGATGTAGTATAAATGGCACGATCAAGATAGCAGCTATTACCAGGGATGAGTTGAATACAATAGCATAACTGCTGACACCAAGGTCACTTATGTAGCTTTCAAATAGTATGAAGTCTTTGACCATGTGTGATAAGACTGTTATGACAGCAAGCGGCAGCAAGCCAGCAACAACACACAAAGCAGCATAGTATCTCATAGTTGTTCAACATCATTCTCTCTTCGTACAGCCCTGTTATGGGACCAGTAAGCGATCTCTCTTCCAGCCTTTGATGCATATTTCATGTCAGAAGGCATGCATTCACTTACCCGCTGCTCTGTTTCTCTTTGATTGAGCCCGTCGCGAAACAGTTTACTTGTAAAAACATAGCCACCGAGAGTATCGACAGCTACTTTAGTCAAAACTAGCCCTACAACGCCCAGTCCAAACATCGTAGGATAGTTCATACTAACTGATTAAAGACAATTCTTAAAAAGAAGTAGGCTGGAGGGGGAGGTGCCAAGCCGGGGACAGAACAGCATCAAAGACGTTGTTCTGTTTTCAAAAATTTACAACAAATAACGCACTAATAAAAGACTTATTTTCTGAATTCCTTTCCGCAGAAACCGCAGAAAGCAATTCCCCTGGCTTTGACTACCTGTCCCTTGAAGCCATTTCCACAGTAATGTATTTTCTTCATTTCCAACACCCCAAAGATTTATCATCAATTCCGAGTCCATTCTCCAGCATAATCGATTTTACTGAATAAAGTCTGACCACCCTTGAAACCTTATCTCTATTATTATAGTCATCCCGGTATAAATAGGTTTTTATAACCCCCTTTTATTAACCTACATAAACCTAGCGTCTGAACTTTACTTCAATAATTGAGGCGTCTTTTATGTTGTATTCCTCTAATTTTCTCGCTCTTGCTCTGTCAGCAGCGACATAACTATGAAAATGTGCCCTCTTACAATAGACCCGCAAAGCTGAAGCAACGTCAGCATCACTGCGTATCTCCAAATAATGCCTCAAATCTTGTTGGTTCGGATCATTAGACATAGGTATCACTATTACTTTTAGAAAATGAAGTTTAATCATAGGGTCTGAGGCGGTACCGAACAAGTAAAAGCCTTTTAGAGCTTCTAGCTGACGTTATGTACCATCAAGCTCCCGCAAGAGCTTGATTTTAAAGGCTAGCATTGGCTTAGGAGAGCATGGGCTGAATACCTCGCCGAAGCTCGGTACTTACACCCCGCTTCCATAACTGGTCGTCTTCCAGCGCCATCTGTCTATTTTTGAGAGCTGCTTTGGGCTTAGATGCTTTCAGCCCTTATCAGCGTGCGGCGTAGCTACTCAGCGTGCCTTGTCAGACAGCTGATTGACAAGAGGCCACAGAAGAATGTTCCTTTCGTACTTATCCTTCTTTTCCCTCAGACAGAAACACCTCTAGCAGATATAGACCAAACTGGCTCACACCGTTCTGAACCCAGCTAACGTCCCCTTTTAACCTGTGAACTCCAGTACCCTTGGCTGCATTCAGTCCATAGAGAAGATTTTACTGACTTCTTCCAATCTTTTCGACTTTATTGGATGTTTTGGACAAATAAACTTGGAAAATGCTTGGATAGAGCTCGAGGAAACCTTCAATACATGCTTATTTGTGCTCCAAAAGACATTTCCGCACTTTATGCCGCTCTTCTCTAAAATTGCCTTAATGAACTCCAAAGATTCCTTGTTTTTCTGAACAAAACCAACACATAAGTTTTTCTTTTTAATTTTGTCTAATTTCTCTATTCTTGGGCATACTCCTTCCGCATCCCAGAAACCAGAAATATATGCTTTCTGTATCTCTAAAGATGCGTTTTCTATGATTTTAGGAGTCTTCCAATAATATTGATGTTGGGGGACTTCAAAGACCTTGTTAAAAAATAGGTACAAGGTCAAAGATCTTACCCGTATCCCAAAAACAGTCTGAAACTGTTCAACCTTTGGCTCGATTGCAAACACGTTCTTTACAAGCTTCTGTAAAATTTCCACGAATTCTTTGTTTTTATTGTAAAAAGCGCAAAGATATTCGCCATTTATTTCTCTCACAACAGTTCCGTTACGCAATGCACCAACAAGATAACTCAAATCTTTTGTCAAATCTATTGGTATATTTACAGATAAATTTGAGCCCGTTATCATGCAAGGTGCATTGAAATCTAATCCTAGTTTTTCTAGGATATCTAGCGGAACAGGTCGCTTGCCATAGAACATTTGATACATTGAGCCCTGATTGACGCTATTTTCTTTGCAAAATTTGTTGATAGACGTCTTGGATACAGCATCTCTGAAGTCTTTTCTGTCGACAAAAAATCTTATATCTCTTTTCGTGAAGCCATCCAATTGAAGTTGATCCAAAAATTCATTTTGTATGTGCATAATACTTACTGCACAAACTGGTATTAATTGATTTTTGTTTCCAACTCTATGAATTACTGCACAGCCAATCTCTGACAACAAGCCTCAACTTGGTTGTCTGGAGAGGGGGAGCCGACAGCGACGCCGCAACACGCGGGGTCGATCTGTTCTTCGTTAGCTACGATCATTCGTTTGGCTACTCTACATAGATAAAGACAGCTACCATAGTAGCATTCATTATCACACTGCTAACGCTGATTTTCATTCTTAGCTTATAGCTATGTCTATCAGTTGAGGGCATTGTGAATTCTTTTTTCTAGTAAGATACGAACTGCAAGATTTAGACGACCGAAATCGTCGTTTATCACGCACTTTCGCCTATAGTAGACAAATCATATCGCAGCCGCGAATAAGAACTCTTACCCGCTACGACACCATTATCCCCGGGGTAGCTTTTCTCATGTCACAGTCAGCCATCCAAGCCAAACTGCGTATCGTTAGGTCACGCTTTCACGGTTGGTAACGTTTATGTTAGGAAACCAATCAATGCAGCTTTTGCCCTTACACTCTCTACCCGCGATTTCTGACCGCGGTGAGCTGCACTTTGAGGAGCCCTGATATTAAGGAGGACTAAGACATGACAAACTGACGTTCAAGGAACGTCCGTCATCTTGAAGGCTCGTTTTTTGGCTTTCCTCTTTACAAAGCCTAAAATCTGCCTTCGCTTTCGACTTAATCCGCTATCTTTTCAGGGCCGTACCGCCCCAGTCAAACTACCCATCTGCCGATGTCCCTAACTTTCGAAAGGTTAGCAATATAGAGGCGAAAAGGTAGTGTTACATTATTGACTCCACTCTCTCTTGCGAAAAAGTTTCTACGTCTCCTACCTACGCTCTATAATCACATCCATACCGCAACAACAGAATGTAGTAAAGCTCCACGGGGTCTACTCTTCCCACTAGAGGTCTCTGGCCTAATCACCAGAACAATAGTTTCGCCGGGTTCCATCTCGGGACAGCTTCCACCTGGTTAATCCATCATGCAGGCCAATATTTAGTTGGCAAGGGATTACGCTCAGTTTGTTACTGTACCTATTTCTTTGATAGGAATGGGCTTGTCATTTCTGCAAACCTCCTTACGTTACCGTAAGGTTCGGACTATATCTTCACTCAACAGATGATTCTATCATTTTGTATAGTGTTTGGCTTATAGTCTCTGGGGATCCCGTTTGTTTAGATCCTCCAAAATTTCTTGTAGTTTGTACCTTCTTTGTTTGCCTTCTAGGTTCATTTCATAGCACTTTTTGATAAGTTCTATGAAAGTCTCTTTTTTATGATGCATTTTATTTTCCAATCCTGTTATTATTTCCCTAAATTTTACAAAATCGTTACATTTTGTCAATAAAGGATATTTTTCAAAGAATGGAATTATCTTCTCAACAAGCTGTCTCCTGTTATCGACAAGAAATACTAGACAATCAGGTTGTCCTGACTTTTCTATTATTCTGCCGCATTTCAGTTCTTTTTGGAACATCTCTAAGACCTCTCTGTTACATTTGTGCTGTGTTATTTGGAACAAAGGATCAAGAGCCCATCCAAAACGAGCAGTGTTTTCTTTTTTGAGAGAAACACTAAAACAGCCTTCTGCATCTGTGAATCCTAAGAGGTAATATTTCAGGTATTTTGCTTTTGGAACATTCATGGTTACTCACCTCTTTACGGTTTCCTGCTGATTGTCCACATTCCTTCAAGATTATTCCTTTCTCAGGACTTGAAGATTTTGGACGTTCCAGCATACAGCCAAATTTTATTAAGGCAACGTTCTCACCTTAAGACCCTCAGAGTTAGGGCCGGCCTACAGCGGGGCTTCAGCAGGTTGAAACCCGCGTTAACACACCACTAGTGGCCACGACTCACCGGCTATAAAAGACCTATACCGTTAACCCAATTCATAATATGTTTCTTTTCCAGTAGGGATTTTCTTTCCCAAAGAAAAGGGTTAATTTCGGTTTGTCAGCCGGCTATGTTTATTAACCAGGTAAAGAATGTCGCTTCTTAGGTGAATTCTATCGGACTGTACCCAGGCATAACGCTTGGGCGGTAGTTGACAGATACATCACCACTTCATTCCTTCCTGTTTGTTAAACAGTCCGGTGGAACTTGTCACTGCGACCTGCTTATCGCTAAGCAGGCACCTCTTCTACCGAAGATACGAGGCTAATTTGCCGAATTCCCTGAAATGGATTCTCCCGAACACCTTCGCCTTCTCAGCGAGAAACACCTGTGTCGGTTCTCGGTACGGCCATCTGGCATCCTAACTGTACAGATTTTCACGGACCCCAGGAACCATCTGAACCCGCCATACGGCAGGCCATTCGTGCATTCACGCAGTTCTCGTCATTACGACACTCCCTGCGCTTAAACACTTAGCAACAACGACAGTCATTGTCAAACTATCCCAAGGTGTTTCCATACAACTCGAACGGACACCAAACGGTAACGGAATATTAACCGTTTTGCCATTCACGAACTTCTTCTTAAGGGTTCGTTTAGGGCCGACTATGGGGGAATAGAAGCACACTGACCTTCTCTAGTTTTCTTTCAGAGTGCAAATAAGAAACGTTAATAAATTTTCTTAAATTTTCATTGTCTTTACCAAGATTCAACGTAAGACATAAATCATCGTGTTCATGTCTTATTTTGCTAACTTTTAGGTTGTTTTGCGTCAAGAGTTTTTTTACTCGCATAAGGATCCCTTCTCCATTTTTGCTATATTTCTGATAAATCCTTATGCCCTTTTTCTTATGCACACTTGCTTCTGCATCTATAAAACCGCTTACATAGGCAAGTTGCAATTCATTCGGAAATTCGTACAAATTCTTTTCTATTTTCGAAACAAGATTCAAGAAAAGAGACTTGAATAATGTACTGTATACTCTAATTGTATAGCATACATGCTTTCTTTGTTTTCTAATTCGTGTTTTATTGCAAATTATTTTACCTTTGAAATTTTGAGGCAACTCTGCCTCAAAAGACACATGTTCTTGCCCTATCAAATTTGCAAAAACTTCAAAAGACTTCCTTGCGATGCTCTCTTCAATATTGCATACGCCTATACGTCTTTCTGAATTATCGCTATCTCCACGCCAAAAACCTATTAACCAAAGCAGATTTTTATCTAGTTTTATTTCCTCAGGAAATTCAAAAAATTTATTGCTTTTTTCTAAACCTATTTTGAATTTTCCGGAGAAATTCAGTTTTTCTAACTGTTCTAGATTTATTCTGTGTAAACCTGCTTTGTAATTTCTAGTCGTGGATTCCGCTACACCAAGTTTATATGCAAGCTTTCCAGTTGGTATATTCCTAAGAAGTTGTTGAATTTCTTCTGAATAAACCCTTGTTTCTTTTGGCAAAAGTTCCAATGTTCTTATTTGCATCTGATTAGTTATTTAGAAGTTTATTAAAGCACTTCTACTCTAACCCCACTCAGATAAGCTTTAAGTGGGAACCCTTGTTTCTCAGGCGGTCGGAATTCTCACCCGACTTGATTGCTACTCCCAGCAGGATTTTCTTTGCTGCAAGGTCCACACCATCTCACGATGACGCTTCTACCCTCGCAGCATGCCTCCCTACCACTCTTTCAAAGAAAGAATCCACAATATCGGTGGCTGATTTAGCCCCGTCCATTTTGCTGACACGCAAAACGCCAAGCGAATTTATTCGTCTTGCGCGTTTTCAGCGCCTTGGTCTTCGATGGGTCCGCTATTACGCGTTGTTTCTTCAACTGACACGACATTCTTAATGCGATAATATCGCTTATCCTTGTACATCGTCAGAATGGATTTCAATCTTTCCTGTTTCTCAGGGTGCAAAAAACCGATTTGTGAAAATTTTCTTATATTTTCTGCACCGTCAAGAAACCATCTGTGGAATTTTGGATCTTTTTGTATATATGGATTGATTCCCATTTCTTTTAGAAATTCCAAGCTCCAGTCTATTATCGCTTTTGTTTTAGACTTGTATTCTATTCGTAGAATATAATAGGTGTAAATTCTTTGTTTTCGCTTTAGTTTAGTTGTAGTCTCAAATATGGAACTATCTCCATCCAGCAAGCCTCTCAAATAATCTGTGTTTTCTTCTTTGGTCAGATTATCCGGATGCTCAAGTTTATGAGACTTTTTTCCTGGAAGAATTCTGTATTTTGAACTCAGAATTGTCCAGAAACTCTTGTTATAGACAAAGATTTCATACTCAGTTTTCCCACGATAGATGCCTGATTTAATTTCTAAATCACTAAGGATTTGTGCCAATTTGGTTGCAAATTCCTTGTTTGCAGTTATTATGCTAATTTTGAACGAATTTTTTGGATAAATGTCCATCACTAGCGATAAGTCCTGCAATATATGCCAACGACATATAGAATTTTTCGTCTTGCCAGTTTTTAAAGGATGGCTGCTTCTAAGCCAACCTTCCCACTGTCTAAAGACCAGGACAACTTTCGATACACTTAACCAGCACTTAGGGACCTTAATTGCAGTCTGGGTTCTTTAGGGGCCAGCAAACGACTCAATTCTTTCAGTTTTTCAATTTTTGTTGGATGCTTAGAACCAAAAAATTTATTAAATATGACAAAATTGTTTTTATTTTCCTTACAAAAAATACATAATTGGGATATAAAAGATTTTTCATCTCTTTGGGGACCATAGATGTTAGATTTAATTCCAAATTTTTCTAAAATATCTCTAAGATGAGTAATAGACGGCGCAATTTCGTTCTTATGCCAAGATTGATAAACCCTGATTATTGCGCGTTTTGTATCTATGCTACCTTCGGCATCAAAATAGCCTTGAAAATAACTTGCCTGAAATTTTTTGTCGGACCTCAAAATTATTGATGGTGCAGACCAATACAATTGTTTTCCTTGTGTGTACTCAAATAATACTGACAAAAATAATGCTATTGGCGCAGAATATAATACCATCCTTCCTTCTTTTATTTTCATCGAATTTACATTGAAAGATTTCTGAAATATTGGTATTATAGTTTCCGTAAGCCACTTTTCTGATGTTTTTTGTACAATAGTTATTCTGTTTATTTCCAAATTAATGTATCCATCTCTCAAGGCTCCTGCAATATATGTCAATTCCTTTGTTAAAGTTTTCGGGAGCCTTATCCACTGTGTTTTTCCGCCTTCTGTGTTTCTATAACATATTTCCTGCATTTCTGAATAAACTTTATTCCAAATATCTTTATCAAATTCTTCAAAAATTGGAATAAGTTTTAATGGAAGTGTATTCCGATAAATGTAGGTTTCCATTGTTCTCGTTGTTATTTGCAGTTTGTATTTTTCTATTAAGTGTTTTTTCAATTTTTCTGCTGACTTTTTCTGTGTAATTTTCATCCAAAGTTCCCGAAGCGGATTATTTTTTACTCTAACAGTTAATTGCTGCTTTCTATCTATTTCCATTAATTTCGGTAAATAGTTTGGAAGTTTCATCCGAATGCCCAACAACTCATTACGTCTACTTCCTTAAATTGATTTCTGTGTTCGTTTGCTAGCTTTCCCTCTCGGACATCAAAATTACTCCGATGCCCTCACTCCAGCTCACGCGCCGATGGATTTGAAGTTTGACAAGACAGGTGGAAGTCTCCCTCCTTGACTGTCTAATCAGCGCCCTACCCCACCGGCTACTACGAGCCAGGCTGCACTTAGATGCATTTCGGGAGGAACCAGCTATTACCAGATTCGATTGGCTTTTGGTGTTCGAAATTAGCATTGAAATTGCTGAATAGCATACCGAACAGCAAATTCAAAATAGCAAACAAGTTGCTAGAGCTATTTTCGAATTTCACCCCTAACCCCAGGTCACCCGAAAAGGTTGTACTATTTCCAATTCGAAGAAGTGGAAAATTGAGAAGTGTTAAAACTTCTTTAAACACACTTCTCCGAGTAACCGGTAGCGGGCCTCCACTTCGCTTTCGCGAAACTTCACCCTGCCCAGGGCTAGATCATCTGGTTTCGGGTCTTTATCCCGTGACTGTCCGCGCTTTCACACGGTGCGCCTCGTTACCTACGCGCAAATTGCTATAGCGGGCTATTGACTGAGATGTTTTTGATTTCAAATACTCAAGAGAAACAGTGTTGGTTGTTGTAGTTCTTTTCACTTCAGTTATTATGCATGGACAGCCTTTTTCTTCATAGAATTGTGCTATGGATACTACGTCACATGCCGGCACATATTCGAGAAAAACTTTTTCGTTGTTTCGTTCCGTATCACGGAACTCGATCTGATAGAACAACTCGGTTTCTTCCATGTTTATTCTATTTACACTATTTTCTTAAGCTCAGAATAGCCTTTCGCTGCGGCTTCCCTCATAGAGGTTAGCCTCGCCACGAGAAAAAACTCCCTGCCCCGTTTTTCGAAACGGACGACGGGTTGGTCTCTCTTGCGAGAGCTTTAACCGTCTAACTATAGCTACCTGGTTTCAGGCTCTTTTAAGCACCTTTTATGGTTGCTTTTCAGCTTTCCGTCACCGTACTAATACGCTATCGGACTCAACGAGTGTTTAGAATTGGCTCTAGATGAGAGCCGTGTTCTGACTGGAAATTTGACCAGTCATACTCTGGATACCTGCCATCTACCTTTCTGCCTTCTCTTACGGGCCTATCACCCTTTAGCGGAGTGCTTTCCAGCACACTTCAGATCAGCAGACTAGGCAGGACACAGGTCCAAACCCCACATCCGCGCTTCCTTACAGAGCGCGTTCGGTTTGTTCACTGCCGGTTTCAGTCGCCCTTACTAACGGCATCGCTGTTGCTTTCTTATCAGGTATAGTTGGGAAAGAATATGATTTAGTTTTTTCCAATCACCAAATTTAACAATTCCTAATACATTAAAGTATTTAGAAAAACATTCTTTTGCTTTTTCATAATTATTGCATGTAATAATAAACTTGTTATCAGATTTCTCTAGGACTTTTAGCCATCTCTGAATCTTATAATTCCAATAAGCATCATCACTTCGTCCTAAATGTTCTATGAAAATATTTTTATTATCTCTGAATCCAAAATCGGGTACTATCCAAGTGTTTTCATCAATCAAGATATGTGTAGGTTCATAAACAACACCAAAACCCCAGTCACAAAGTTTTTCTAGAATCCTCTTTTCTTCTTTAGATCTAACTCTGATGCCAAATCGTGTTTGGACATTACGTTTTGGGTTATTGAGTATTGTTCCCTTAAACCTCCATTCGGTTCTTTTTTCATCATATTTCTTGTCAAAAATGCCAATTTTCTTTTCAAACGGCATTCTTCTCCAGTATGTGCTTTTTTCTGCGTTCTTAGGAGAGAATATGCCAGATTTTGTGCTAAAGGCTTTCTTACCTCCGTTACTTGCAAAACTCGCCCATATTTCCTTACCATACAATCTTTCTGTGGTTTTGCGTCCCTTATTCCCTAAAAGCCTCATTCTTTCTTTTCCGTACTTTCTGACTACATTTCTGCCGCCTATCTTGCTGCCCCATTTGTATTCTCTAAATTCAATGTTTTTTGGCATCTGAACACCGCTCTTTTCTACAATAAAATTAATTGCATCAAGCGGCATTCCACAAGTTTCTGCCCTCCAGTTTCTTAAACTTCCAGCAGAGTATCCAGTTTCTTGCTCAAGGGTTTTCTCAAAATCCGTCCATTTTATATTGAGTTTTTCCTTGGCAATTTTCAAAAACACTTTCTGCTGATTTTTCTTGAATAGAGCTCTAGAAAAATTTGGTGTATTGGTGACCATAATCCAAAATTGGTTATGGTCACCCTAAATACATTTCTGTTCTCCCAACTATATTTCCTGCGGTTAATAAGATGTTTCAATTTTCCGCGTTCGCTCTCGAAACGTGACCTTCGCCTCATCCCGAGTTAATGGGATTTCCCATTCGGCAATGTATGGGTCAAGGACTGCATGCGTCTCGCCATACCTTTTCCCAGCTTACCAGGACCCTGACGAGAAAGTAGATCATTCTTCATAAAATCAATAATTTCTTCTTTTGTTTGAAAATTCTTCATCCAAAAACCACCGTCAAATCTCTTAGAACCCAAAGAATCACTCACGTTATAAAGAAATTCGTATACTCTTAGGATATCATTCTTTTCCAATCCTTTCCAAACTGAACTACCCTTTCCACTTATCTTAACTCCGTCAATAAAACCTATTTTTGAACAAAAACTCTCTATACCATTTCTGTTGTCAATGAGAAGTTTTCCCTGTTCCACAGAAATTCTAGAATGTATGCCAATTTTATTCAACAATTCTTGAAAATCTGTCAGAAGAGCAGGGTGTTTGCATGCCAATTGTATCCTTTTTTGGAAAAACCAGCAGTTCTTGGTATGTTTCGATTTTTGTATGGAAAGTCCAGCAGAACCATCGCAAGTGAATGCATATTTGAGAAAATGTAATAATACATTCTCGTCTGCATTTTTTATCTCATCTGGTATTTTTGTCTGCGGATAACTTCCATCGGTATATTGTTTCGTTCTGTAGCCACCTGTATATTTTACAAGATTATTCGCCACCTCAAAAGAATATGCTCTGGATTTAATGCCGCTTCTATGGGCAGTTAATCCGAGTTCATTCCTCATCAGCCTTGCGAATTCTCTGTGCAAAACTTCTGACGTGCTGTCAAGTGCTATTTCAGCATTCTTGTATTTTTTACCAAAGCTTACAGATCCGTCAGTCAACAGAAAAGCTATTATTGCGGCGGTATTCTTGTTCATGACAATATCTTGCCACGACCTATATTTATTGATTTCTTTACTTGAACTACTTTCCTTTCGTCGCCTGTTGAGCCAAGCCATCCTCCAGATAGCATGGGAGCTAGCTATCTTTACCTCAGACCCTATGACCGCTTCATGAGTAGAAAACAAGATCAAGGCAAAAGCCTCTTTCTATATTTCATCCACGCTGTGACACACCACTTCCATGACGTGCTGCAATTAAACGCCGAAGCATTGTAATTATGATAGTTTTACAAAAGGTGTTATGTAAACACCTTTCTTTTGCCGTTTCCTTGCATGTCCTTTATAATCACATACATGATGCATATCACCGCTTTGCGGCTCCCGGTTCATTGCTCGGAATGAATCTGCAAGCAGCGCAAGATAATTCCTTTTGTCTATCTTGCGCATAGCGCTTTCACGGGTTCGCATGCCAGCAGGTACATTAGCTGCAACGTATTTTCTGTTAGGCATACCGATAAGCACGCCCGCATCAACTGCATATCAAAGGCCTGCATCAATATTCGCAATCCTTCTTTCACACTCGGTTATCGCAGTTCTTCTGCCGTCGTATGCTAATACCTTGAAAGCCATTTGATCACGTTAATTTTCGAAGCAAACTCAGAATCAGCAAAGAGAGATATATTCGTATATCTTCGCACGTTGCCAACAACACGCCACTTTCTCACCAGTTACGCGCCGACTCTGAATAGCTAAGCGAATAGTGTACGTCAAGCAACGCTCTCGCGCGCTCTCATTAAAAACAGCACAGGACTGTGACCCTGCACAACTCTATAATAGCTAATTAATATATTTAAAGGTTATGACGAGCGTGGCTTTGCAACTTTAATCAAAGAGTAAAATAAAAATCAAAATCTTACCTATTTTCTTCCTTTCCACAACAAGACAATACCAACTACGAGCAGGATTACACCAAGTATCTGGTGCATGCTATGCTCTATATTAAAATCAAGGCCAGTTGATACGTGCATCGTATGCGGAGCTGCCACGTAGAAAATACCAAGCAGCAGCAAGATTATTCCAATTACCATTACCGCTTTGCCCATTTTTACATCTCTTTTAATTATTGGTGAACCTGATATTAATAAGGCGTGGCGGTTTGATAGAAGATGTTTAATTATTTTGTCCTCTCATATCTTCCAACGAGTTCTGCCTTCGCAATAATATGTCCCTGCATGGCTTCTTCTACTTGTATCTTAGTTGAGCCTTCCTTTAATTGTAGTAGTGTGTCTAGAGCATACAATTTGAAAAAATAGCGGTGCTCGCGGTCAGGAGGGCATGGGCTTGCATATCCGAGTCGGTGAGCAGTGTTTTTGCCCTTTATACCAGGATTCTGTCCCTCTTTTATTTCTTTTACAGTTGGGTTAATGTTAAAAAGAACCCAGTGATCCCACACATGTATTCTGAATTTTTCTTTTACGAAGTCCGGTATGTCAGGGTCGTCCATTATCAATACGAACGACTTGGCGAGAACCGGAGAATTCTCTATTTTGAGCGGCGGACTCAACTCCTGCCCGTCGCAAGTGTACTTTCCAGGAATACGACCATTATTTTCGAAAGCAGAAGATGTTAGTTTCATATTCCTATCAGTATCAAAAGACTTCAAGAAACTATAGGTGTTTGTGTATTCTTCTGGCTTTTTTCTATTTAAGTCGTGTTTTTCCTAATTATATTTATGAAAACAACCCAACCGATGATCAATGTACTAAAAACCGAATGGGAATTCCTTGGTCAAAGAAAGCGATTATTCGCGCTTTATATGATCTTCTTCGTTATAGCCGGTGCTGTGTCACTCATAACACCTTATGTTATAGGAACAATATTCAACGATATACAGCGATCAATCACAACAGAACAGGAACTCGCCGGCTTGCATTTGAAAATTATGCTGTTATTGTTGCTGACGGTCGTGTTCTGGGTATTCCATGGAATTGCACGCGTTATGGAACAAAAGACAGGGTTCTTTGTTAGAAAAAATTATGTAAATGACAAGATTGATAAAGTCCTTGAACTGCCGACGAAATGGCATAAGGATCACCATTCTGGCGACACTATTAACAAGATCAACCGTGCGTCATCCGCGCTTGAGGATTTCTCCTGTCACCTTACTTTTCAGATCGTTTACGGACTGGTGGGTTTTTTCGGATCAGTCATAATAATGTTATTCATTGACTGGAAGATAGGCATATTCGCACTGTTGTTTTCGTCATTAATTATATTCATAATATCACGTATTGACAAAAATCTTGACAAGAAATACCAAGAGCTCAACAAATATAACAACAAATATTCAGCAACCGTCTTCGACTACTTGAGCAATGTTGTGACCATTATAACTCTGCGCCTGAAGAAAGTAGTCTCTAGGGAAATAGATACAAGGCAGCAGGCAAGCTATAGCACATACAGAAGGAGTGTCGTAATTGACGAGATGAAATGGGCAACTGCAAGCATAGCGATCCAGGTAATGGTAGTAATAGCGCTTATCTATAGGTCATCTGCTGAATTAGCAGCTACGGGAACTATCCTGATAGGAACATTGTACATGCTCTATGGATATCTGACACAGATCGGAGAAACGTTCTACAAGTTCGCGGACCTGTATGGAACTATAAACCGTTCCAACGCAAGAATCGTTGGTGCCTATCCTCTCGACAGTGCATACAACCAGATAAAAACACAACGTGTATCAAAGCTGCCAAAAGACTGGCATAAAATATCATTGGTTGATGCCTCGTTTACCTATGACCAGAAAGGAAAAATAAAGCATCTTGGTCATGTAAACTTCCACTTCTCAAGAGGGCAGAAAATAGCACTTGTAGGTGAGAGTGGATCTGGAAAAAGCACGATTCTGGCACTGATACGCGGACTGTACAATATCGAACGCGGCGAAGTTTATTGCAATGGAAAGCTGCTGAAAGGAGGCATTACAAGCGTCCATGATCATGTAACACTTATTCCACAGGAGCCTGAAATATTCAATACGTCGTTCAGATATAACATCACGATGAATCTCCCAGTAAAAAACAAAGATCTGAAAAATGTTATAGAAATGGCGCAGCTAAAATCTGTGGTGGAAAAACTACCTAAAGGCCTTGACACAAGTGTGCTGGAAAAAGGTGTCTCACTTAGCGGCGGAGAAAAGCAGAGACTTGCTCTAGCGCGTGGGCTTCTCGCTGCACAGGATAGCGAGATACTGTTGCTGGATGAGCCAACAAGCAGCGTTGACAACATTAATGAGATAAAAATACACAATAATATATTTTCGAGATTCCGTGAAAAAACCATAATCTCATCTGTTCACAGGCTCCACCTGCTGGATAGATTTGATTACATATACATATTTTCCAGAGGCCGAATAATAGGCGAAGGTACACATGACAGCTTAAAGACAAATCCTGCTTTCCGCAGGATGCTTGCAAAATACGGCAGGGAAAAACACAAGAAGAAGTTAGTGTAGGGTTGGTGACGAACAAGTTATTTAAGTCAAAATATATTATAGTCAAAGACGGGCTGTTAGATCAACTGGATAACCTTTCCAGAAAGCTTAACCAAAGCGGGAGGTTTCAGGAAAGATCGCTTGCTTTGCAAGCAAGAGGCTGGGGGTTCAAGTCCCCCACAGTCCATATCATTCTTGAGGTTGTTCAGAAGGATTAGCTCTGATAACTTTTATTTCTCCTGAGTTGCGGTCGTACACTATAGTTGCCATAAGCTTCACACCATCTGTTAATCCTCTATAATCTATCTCAGGTCTAGGTATGTTTGGGTCAAACGGGTCTCTTCCGCCAAACATGCGCTCAAATTGACGAAACGCTCTATAAGGATCAGCCATATCTATGATATATTGTTGAATGTATTTAACACTTATTTTGCCAGGGAACTGAACCTCCCCCCATAGTCCATTTTGTAATTAGAAATATCCCTTTCTTTCTTTCACTACAAGTGTCCAGCAGCCGAAACAGCGATTATAGTAATCTCTGTGCTCCTTGAATCCCTTGTTGCAGTCAGTACACGTTTTCATGTTTATCACCAGTAAAAATAAAATAGAGCTACCAATTTCAAAATTAAAATTCAAGTAGGAGAAGCATGGCTTTGACAACTGAGTTCCAGAAAATCTATTGCAGTAACGCTGTTTGTTCCCAAGAAGACGGTGCATGTCAAATTTGTAAAGTCTCTTCCGGCAAAATCGCCGAATTATGTCAGTGGCTCCACGTTAGCCTTTTCATGCTGTCCTACTTACGCTATTCACGTCAAACGATCGGTATTTGGTAGAAGTGTGTGAATCCGTAGTATATTTGCCGAGTTCTGATTACAGGCTTTTTATTGTATCTCATATTTCACACCTAAAATCACATGCACCTGGTACGTATTAAAGCTATGTAATTTTCACTACAATTTAGTGGTTATGAGAATAGTGACACTATTCTAGTTTTATCAGGTAAATAGTGTAAAATAATGTGTTTGATAGGACATCTGGAAGAACATTAACGACATTCTTAATATTAATCTTTCAAAAACACTTCAAAATCTATTTCATCTTTTGTAACAGTTCTTCTCACAGCAAAAACAGGTATCGGTTCTCTTCCTGATATGGTTGTAATAGTATCATTTTCCAAAACTCTTTGCCAAATATCCCAACCAGAGTAGTTTCCGTGCCCTTTTTCCATATTCAACTGTTCTCTTGATTGTTGATCATAACCAGCCATCCTTGTGTCAACAAAACCACTTCGAGACAATCTTTCAACACTCGAGACGACGATTAATCTTCCTTTTTCTGACAAAACATACATAGGATTCAAGTAAAAGAAAACTCCAGTACCAACAGCATAGTCTCCGTTCTTTGGTCGTAGCACACCGTGTTCTCTATATTCAGCCAGCGATTCGTCTCTAAGCATTCTATAAACAGGCGTTCCTTCGATTTTTAAATGTAAATCTGCCAAAGTATCTCTAATTTCATCTGGCGTTGCATACAGTACTGGCATACTAACACCTTTTCATTACTTGATAGTTACAATAGCTTATAAAGATTCCAATCATAGGTTCTTTATGTCAATCTCGCAAGGGTATAGATTGTTTTTGAAACTGGGTGAAGAACGGATAGATATAACAGACGAAGTCAAGACTCCGATTTACTCGTTTGGTTTTGTAAAGCCACATGCCTTTGAAAAGAGGGATGAAATACTAGATTACGTAGAACGTTTCAGTGCTTCACGAGGAACACCACTTTATGTACTGCAAGCTAAGGAAGAACAATTAACCGTGACCGAGGCAGAAGAACATTACCACGAACATAGAGAAAAACCGTTCTTCAGGGATTTAGTTTCAATGGCAACAGAAGGCCCTGCCTACCATTTCATTGTAAATTCAGGAGATATTGAAATAAACGCAACCCAAGGCGGCGCAATACAAATATTTAGATATGTAGTAGGAAACACAGACCCAAAAAAAGCGCAGCGAGGTAGTGTAAGGTATGTATTTGGTGACAAAACGAGATCAATTATGTACAATGCTGTTCATGCGTCTGATGGTTTAGAAAGTTTCATAAGAGAAATCGAGATACATTTTTCTAGGGACGAACTAGGTGTGGAATTTTGGGCCCGTTTGGATGCCTACAAGCAATGGCTTGAACATTTCAGAGATAGAAGTTAAATAAAAATTTTAAACAGCGCTAATTCTATCAAATAAATAATATATTTCTTTTCCAAAAGGGCTTTTTTCCGCCGGCGCTTTTCTTTAGAAAAGGGCTGTTTGAAGGTGCAGTCCTTTACAGGATCGAAGCCGCAGCTTCGCACATTTGGCATCTATTAGTGCACATGTCGTTATGAAATTATTTCTGTCTCAAGAAAGCGAAGCTTTCTTTAAAACAAAAATAAAGGAGGTGATCCAACCGCACGTTCCCGTACGGTTACCTTGTTACGACTTAACCCTCCTTGCAAACTTGTGATTCAAATCGCTCAACGCGAGCTTCACCAAAAGTTCACTCGGATGGTTTGACGGGCGGTGTGTGCAAGGAGCAGGGACGTATTCAGCGAAAGATTCCACAAAAGCAAATGCATCATAGTGCTGCTTACTAAAAAAGACTAACAACGAAGTCGTTTGTCATTCGGTGTCATCCGCCCAGTCTATAGTCACTGAACCAAAGTTCACTTTTACGTGAACGCTTTTCGTTTCTAACTGACGTACGTAGTACGTCTTTCGTTAACGAAAAGGGTTCTCATAGTCAAACCTTCTTATGACACTTTATTTTAGTCGCCAAAAAATCATCTCGCACTTGCTCTTATGATGACCTTCGCTTACTAGGGATTCCGGCTTCATGTGGGCGAGTATGCTGGACTGTTACCGCTTTGCCATCCAGCCATCAATTGTTTTCTGAACAATTCCCTCTTTTTCCAATTTTCTTAAATGACGAGTTGCTGTATAAGGAAGTCTTCTGGTTTTTAAACAGATTTCAGTTGTTTTTAATGGGTCTTTAGATTCTTTCAGTAAAGAAAGAATTGATTCCCTTGGCTTTCTGCTCTTTTCTATTCCTTTTGCTCTTTCGCAAAGCAATAGAGCCCATTTATCCTTATTCTTATCCGCCATTGGTCCGGCGATTTCGTATATTTCTTTGAATCCTGTGTTGGTGATTTTAAACCAATACTCATCTTTATTTCCCAGTTTCGTAATTTGCTTTGTTGATAGCCAATTATGCTTCTTACAAATTTGGAAAATTACATTTAGTTGATTCAAGTTAGATATAGCTTGTGTAATTGCCGGTTTCTGTGCACCATTAAACGCGAATTCGAATTCAATTAGCGGCAATAAAATATTCGCAGCTAATTCTTTTGAATGTAGCGACTTTTGATACACAGATTTTGAGGGTGTATTCATACTCTCTATTTGGTGGCTGCTATAAAGTAGTTTTTCGTTAACAATCTTGCAGCCCACAATCCGAACTAAGCGTAGGTTTGGGAGATTTGCTTCACCTTACGGTGTTGCATCTCATTGTCCTGCGCATTGTAGGCCGCGTGTATCCCCGAAAATTCAGGCCATACTGACCTGCCGTAGCCCGCTCCTTCCTCTGTTTTAGCAACAGCGGTCCCGCTAGAGTGCCTGCTCTCCGGAGAGAACAGTAGCAACTAGAGGCACGGGTCTCGTTCGTTTCGTGACTTAACACGACACCTCACGGCACGAACTGACGACGGCCATGCAGCACTTCTCAGCTTGTCAGGTAACCCCTTTAGAGTGACCCTCATTCTGCTGTCTTCTCGGGTAAGGTTCCTGGCGTTGAATCCAATTTTCGGCTCAGAGAAGAATTATTTCTTACTCCGATAAACCGCAGCCTCCACCCCTGGTAGTGCTCCCCCGCCAATTCCCTTAAGTTCGTTGTATAAAACGGCTCAAAGACTTCGGAATTGAAGGAACTTACTAAGATTTTGAATTGAATTAGAATTCAATATAAAATCAAATTCATTTTCTATAATTTTCTTTGCTGAAAATGGTACTTCTTTAATTATTATCCCGACCTTTGCATTCGGATATCTTTCTTTTAGCAATCTACACCTATATGCATAAGCTTGACACAAAATAGATAAATCATGCTTGCGCTCCGTTACTTCTATAAAAAATTTTGGTTTACCTTTTTCAAAAAGAACAAAATCTATATTCATACTAATGAATTTTGTTTTTGTTTGATAATGTATCTTATAAGATATATTAGCAACTTGATCCAAAATTGACTTAACTTGTTTTTCTTGTTCTGTCAATCTGTCTTGGGAATTTGTGATCATAGCACCTTTTCGTCCCCATTCCTGCCATTGGGTTCTTTTTGTTTTTTGTTTCCAAACGGCATGAAGCTGTTTAGCTCGTTCAGACGTCATGTGTAATCCGTTTTTCATATCATTGAATTTTTTATAATTTCGGATCACAATTCTCGAATCCAAGTGTTCGGGAACATGACTTGAAAGCTCTTTTACTAATTTGGAATTCATTCTTGTGCTTCGCCCTTTTTCATGCCTAATTAGAGCTACTTGAGAAATTTCATTATTTATTTTTTTAAGAAATTCTTTTTGGCTCATACCAAGCGCTAATCTAAGCACAAGGATAGATTTTGGATTTTGCTGTAGAAATTTTTCAGCCATATGTCTGTTCTTTTCAAATCTTAGTGTTAGTTCCTTCAATTCCGATTGGTCCATAAGAGCCGCCTATATTTCAACCTTGCGGTCGTATTTGGGGAAAAGCCGCAGGACTTAATATATTTAAGTTTTTTTACGACTTAAAGATTTCTATACTTTATCTACGTCTTTTCTCTCCCCAGGCGGCCCATTTAACACCTTCGCTACGGCACCACAGAATCTCGAAGATTGTGTGACACCAAATGGGCATCGTTTACAGCGTGGACTAACGGGGTATCTAATCCCGGATTAGTCGAGAAGTCTTTTGTTTACTTCCCGTTTGCTCCCCACGCTTTCGTCCCTCACTGTCAGACCCGTTCCAGTTAGGCGCCTTCGCCACAGGTAGTCCTTCACGGATTAAAAGATTTTACTCTTACCCGTGAAATACTCCCAACCTCTCCCGGTCTCAAGTCTGATAGTATCTCCAGCCGTTCTTACAGTTTGCTGCTGGATTTGGTGTTCGAAGAATAACATCTGAACAGCAAATTCAGAATAACTTCGTTATTCTCGAATTTCACCAGAGACTTATCAAACCAGCTACGGACGCTTTAGGCCCAATAAACGTGACTACAACTTGGGGCGCGGTTATTACCGCGGCGGCTGGCAACCGTATGGTCGAAAATAAGCACCTAAATCATTAAGGTTTTCTTCCATAATGACTGTTACAAATTCTGGAATCAAATGCAAAAACTTTTTGCAACTTCTTTTAGTTACTAAAATGCATTCAAAACCGGAACCATAGATTTTAGCAAATTTACTTGCTAAATATAGCCATCTATCTTCATGTTCCCAATAACAACATTCAATTATAGTATTGGAAACTACAAAATCTGGATAGAAGATTTGGTCTTGGACCTTAAACAATGGTTCATATTTATATTTTATTTTCAGCGAGAAAAGTTTTCTAGCTGTCTTCGATTCTAGTTCGTTAACCATTTTTTCATTTTTTGGTCCTATTGATGTACGCCGCCCTGATTTCTTAAGACCTTTCTTAAACCATTCCATCCAGAGATGGCGCTTGCTGTGTATGCCTGCATTTTTGAGTTTTGCCGTTATGCCGCCGATCTGAGCTCTTTTTTCTCTTTCTTCAGAAGTTAACTTTCTCGCTGAGATTTTTCCTCCCAAAGAAGCGTATTTAATCGCTCTTTCTCTACGCCCTCTTAGATCATCCAATTGCCAATTTTTGTAATTATTTTTGATGGCAATTATATCAAGGGGTAAATTCGTGGAATTCACTAATTTATCGGCATAATACTTTGCTTTTTCTTGTGTTGTTATTCTTTTGTTCCCGCATTCTAAGTTTGAAATAGTAACAATACTTTTCCCAAAAATCTTAGAAAAATTGTTTCTGTTCAAACCCAGTTGCAGTCGAAATAAAAGAATATTTCTGCTGTCGTTTAGCAAAGCTCTTTGAACTTGATCATAATCTTTTATATTTTTAATTTTAGAAAATATTTTGTCAAGTTCTTTTTCAGAAACTCCAAATTGCATAGAATTTATTGCTTACACAACTTAAAGTACTTATTTACTCTTACCCACCCCTTATTCGCCTACCTATTTACAGTAAACAAAAGATACCGCATTGCGGCATCACTCAGGATTCCCTCGTCACTCTTTCGAGCATTGCGAAGTTTTCGCGCCTGCTGCGCCCCGTAGGGCCTGGCTTCATGTTTTCTGTTCGCAGAACTGAAAAGTTCAGAACTGTTGGCCCAGGAATATCCTAAACGAATAGAAATCAATTCTGCAAATCTCAGAAGCCATCTCCGGGCTATCGCTCTCACGACCCGTACGGATTACAGCCTTGTTGAGCAATTACCTCAACAACAAGCTAATCCGACGCAGTCCAATCCTATTCCACCTTACGGCTTTAAGCGAAGATGCCTTCCAGCAATTATCGCATATCGGGTATTACGCTCAGTTTCCCAAGATTATCCCCGTGAATAGGGCATGTTTTAGCTAAATGCTCGACATAATTCTTTAATCTTAGAAGAGATTTCTTTGTTGCCAGAGTTGATAAGGAGTTCGTCTGTTTCTTTTTCAAGAATCTTCAGAACTCTTTCGGGCAATCTTTCATGGTTATGTTGAATGATAACAACAATTTTCGTTTTTGGATAATTCTTATGAATCATGTAGGACTTGTATCCTATTTCATAAGAGATTCTATATCCGACTATTTTGAGACTCCTCTTGTTCTTTGTTTGAGCATTCTTGCATTCTATCACAACCTTGGGATGTTGTGAATTTGGGATAAGGAATTCGAAGAAGAACTCCATTCCGTCTAATGTAAGAATGCCTTCTTTTTCAAAAGGGATTCTCAAACTTTCCAAAATATTAGATATCTGACACTCTTGAATGGTCTGTTTTTTGTGTTTAAACGCCATCCGTCCATATTGGCGAAGTTTTTCAGCCGGCTGTCCTGAACTAGCCTGTTGTAAAAATTTCCTGTAGCTCTCAAGGACGAATTCTTCTGAAAAATTGGCATTGTCAATTAAACTTAGCAATATTTTATATATTCTTTCAGCATTGCCTGTCTTCATTGTTTTTGAAATGCCAAGTTCGCTATGGACAAGAGCTGATCTGTCAAACTTCAATATCTTGGAAAACTCTCTTTGTGGCAATCCACACGCAAGTCTTATTATTAACAATAGTTGCGGATTACCTAATAAAATGTCGGCAGAAAATTTGCTGTAGCCATCAGTGAGTTTTTTGTATTTTTTATGTAACTCAACTATTTTTGTTTCATCTCTGAAAGATTTCCTACCCATAGTAATAACCTTGTGTAGGAATTCTCTTAAAGATTTCTATAGTCTAGCATTTATTAACTACGTGTTACTGAGCAGTACGGCCTGTATTGCTACAGATGCCTCGCATGGCTAAGCCGAATCCTGATAGTAGTAGTCTCCGGCGGGATCAACCGGAATTGTAGGGTTTGCACTAAATTTATTTATTCCCTGCAAAATTCTAATAGAGTTTTGCCTGTCTGCACCTTCATCTGGCAACTAGTAACTAGTAGCCTTCACTCTATTCAACTGTCCTGATGAGTCCAGTCATATTAGGCACAAGCCTGGAATGAATCACAGAGTGATTCACTTATCATGGACAAACGCCTGGACAGTCAATTGACTAATAGGTCAATATGACAGATTCCCCAATGTACGCCATACATCAGAGTGCATAGAAATTATTGCCAAACCCCTATGCCCGTTGAGCATGAACCGTTAGATTCATGCATAATAACATCGTTTAATATAACTGCTCATGCTTTTAAACGTTTCGGATTGTAGCGAATCATCACTAAGAGAGTACAAGTAATATTTCACTTACATTTTTTGACTTGAAGCTACTTTCTTTTCCGCAAGCGCTTTTCTTTAGAAAAGGGCTTAGTAGATGACCTTGAAGTCATTGAAAACAGGAGAATAAGGTTGCCACTCTATGTCAATTTTTCTGATAACAGCGCCATCCGGTCCGATTCTCATTGCTTCTATAAGAGTTTCTATCTGGTCCTTGTCGCCTTCAATAAGTGCTTCAACTTTGCCATCCGAAGTATTCTTTACAAATCCTTTCAGGCCGAGAAGATCAGCGTTCTTCTTTGTAAATGACCTGAAAGAAACGTCTTGGACCTTTCCCACTACAAAGACCCGTGCTGCGTAGAGAGCCATAAAAGTAAGATATCAGAAAACGTCTTAAGATTGAATGCGAGGGGAGAGATTTGAACTCTCGTATCCATTCCTCGAAAGACGTGCAAAGCGCGTCAGTCTCTAAGGAACAAGGCTTTTGTAAACCCTTTAACGCTGTTTTCCGCCAGCGCTTTTTGAAAAGGGCTGTCCTCAACCTTGCGTGATTGACCAGGCTACACGACCCTCGCGTAATATCTGTCTTAATCAATAAAGTTTTAATAAAGAAATAACCGGAGTCTATACGAACGGTGGAACAAATCTTCTTTGCT
>Ga0209211_10001340_pt1 | contig 46873 bp, 50 predicted proteins | sample RifGroA2_FD_183992 | JGI IMG/M metagenome (GOLD analysis project Ga0209211, IMG submission 183992) | Groundwater microbial communities from Rifle, Colorado, USA - Groundwater A2 (SPAdes) (version 2) | ecosystem: Environmental > Aquatic > Deep subsurface > Groundwater | place: Rifle, Colorado...
TCAAATAATAGATTAAAAACATTGTTGTTTCTATTATTAAATCTAAATTCCATTTCTTTTAAATAAAATGGATAATTGTTTTTATTGATTCCATGATACTTGTGAAATCTTTCTTTTGCGAAACTCCAGAAGCCTTCAATTCCATTTATATGATTCTTTGCTTTTGCAAATTCATCTTTATCGTGTCTTATCACATTATGTTTTCCAAATTGTTCTAAACTCGCATAACTTTTCCAGCCGTCTGTGTAAAAAACAGAGCCTTTATTTGTTTTATTTTTTATTTCATTCATCAATGTTTCTTTAGAAACATTTTCAACAATTTTTGTGTAAATCTTGCCTTTTCTCTCGAGGATTCCAAAAACTATTGTTTTATTTTTTGCTCCTCTTCCCCTATTTCCTTTTCTTCTTCCGCCAAAATAACTTTCATCAATTTCCAATTCCCCATTTAATTTTTTTGCTTCTTGATTGCAGTAATTAAAAATTGATTTTCTAAATTGCATAAATTTATTATGAACTGATTTATAATTTAAATTTAATTCGTTTGCCGTTCTGCGGGCTGAGATTTCCAAGTAAAAATAATAAAGCAGCTCTAAATCTTTTTTTAATTTATTTATTGAATAATATTTCTTGCAATTTTTGCATTTAACTCTTTTATCTTTTAGTCTGTATAAATTATATTTGCTGCAAAATAGACAACTTTTTCCTTCAAAATACTTGCGTGCAAACCCCTTTATCATTAATATCGTCGTAGTTTTGCTTAATTATAAGCCTTTTTGGTGCTAAAAGTACTCAATCACCAAAAATTTTATTCTCCTTTTTCCAAAATCTTTGCATTAATTCCTTTTTCAGCGCAAAGTTCAGCAAATTCCTGGGCATCTTTTTCTGTTCCAACAATGCTTCCGTAATGCATCGGTATTGCTAAAGTTGGCTTAATTATATTCGCTGCTTCAGCAGCTTCTTCTGCAGACATTGTAAATCTCCCGCCGACCGGGAGAAGCGCGACAAATTCTTTTCCTTCCTGCCTGTGTCCAGTTAATTTTTGCATTTCCGGAATGATGTCTGTATCGCCGGCATGATAAATCAAAACATCCTCCATTTTAATTAAATATCCAAGCCAGGCATCGTCTTTTGGATGAAACTGCTTGTCAATATTATATGCTGGAACAGCAGAAATTTTTAAATCGCCCAAATCCAGCTCCTGACCTTGTTCAATAACTTCCATTTTAATTTTAGTTTCAAATCTTGTAATTTTGCTTTGGCAATCTGCAGGCATGACTATTCTTGTTCCTTCCTGAATAATTTTGTTAATATCTTCAAAACTGCAGTGATCATAGTGGCTGTGGGTTATAAGAATTAAATCTGCTTTTTCAGAAGTTTCAGGAATATTATACGGGTCAATGTAAATTTTTTTTGAATTTATAATTAAAAATCCTGAATGTCCGAGCCATTTTAATTCAATATTTCCTATTTTCATTTTATAAAAAATTTTAAAATTTAAGTAAGTAATTTCTTAAAAATCAATTTCCCTTTTAAAGATAACTATACATTAGAAGATGATGAAAGAGTTTAAAAGGAAATTTTTTGGAATTTGGGGTTAGCTCCATATAATCCCGCCCACCCACCTGACGCGGAGCAAATTAATTTTTGCGAGAAAAACGAGCAGGTATTTCTAAGGTTTCCACCTCGTCATCGTCCTAGGAAATGCAATTGCATCTTTTATTGTATCAAGACCGCAGATCCAGGCAATAACTCTTTCAACTCCCAATCCAAAACCGCCGTGCGGAATGCTCCCGTATTTTCTTGTATCTAAATAAAATTCATAGTTCGCGGGATCTTCATTCATTTCAATTAAATTCTTTTTAATTTTTTCAATGTCGGATTCTCTTTCACTTCCGCCGATAATTTCGCCGTAATTTTCGGGAGCAATAAAATCAACTCCATGCACAACTTTTTTGTCTTTAGAATCTTCCTTCATATAGAATGCTTTGACAATCTTGGGATAATTTGTAATCATAATCGGAACATCAAACATAGAACTTAATTTGTCCTCTTCAACTGTCCGAAGGTCTTTTCCCCATTCAACATGTATATTTGCTTTTTCTTTAAGGAGTTTTAGCGCTTCTGTATAAGTCATTCTTACAAATTTTTTCTTAATAACCGGTTCAAGTTTTTTTGCGTCTCTTTCAAGAATTTTCAGCTCTTCTTTGTTTTCGTCTAAAACTTTTTTTACAATATGTTTAATTAATCCCTCGCCATAAAAAAGAATGTCCTCAAAATTTGCCCAGGCAACTTCCATTTCTGCGTGCCAATATTCCGTCAAATGCCTTGAAGTTTTTGATTTTTCTGCTCTGAAAGAAGGAGCAAGAGTGTAAATTTTTTCCAAGCTGAAAATTGCAGGCTCTGCATATAATTGCCAGGTCTGGGCGAGAAAAACTCCTTTTTGCCCGAAGTATGGAACAGAAAATAATGTTGATCCGCCTTCGCACTGGACACTCTGAAAAATCGGACTTTGATATTCATAAAAATTATTTTTTCTAAAATATTCGTGAATTGCTCCGAAGATTGTACTTCTGATTTTTAAAATTGAAGTCATTTTTCGGCTTCTTAGCCAAAGATGTCTTCTGTCTCCGAGCAATTCTTCGTTTAAATCCCTGTTAATTGGAAAACTCTCGCTTAAGCCGACGATCTTTATTTTTTCAGCAGAAATTTCATAACCTGTCGGCGCTCTTTTATCTTCTTTGATTTCTCCTTCAATTTCAATGCTTGATTCAATTTGCAATTTATCAATTTCATTCCATTGTTTTTCAAATTTATTTTTCTCAAGAACACACTGGATAATTTCAGAAGAATCTCTTAAAACAATAAATTTTAATTTGTTGCTTCCCCTCTCCCTATAAACCCATCCACGCACAGCTACTTTACCTTTTTCCTGCTCCATTGCCTTGCGAATTGATATAAATTTTTGAGCTTCAATTTCTGATTCTTTTTTTGCAGGCATTCTATCTTAAAAAAAGGGTAATATTTAAATCTTCTTTTATAATAGTTATTAATAAAATTATGGCATTCAAAATAATTCATGAAGATAAAAAAACAAAAGCAAGAATTGGAATTTTAAAAACAAAAAAAGGAACAATTGAAACTCCTTTTTTTATGCCCGTTGCAACCCGCGGAAGCGTTAAAGGTCTGACTTCTGAAGAACTTCATGAAATAAAAATTTCCGCGGTAATTTCAAATGCATTAATTCTTTATCTTCGTTCCGGAGCTGAAATTTTAAAAAAATTTGGAGGAATTGGAAATTTTATGAAATACAAAGGCGTAAATTTCAGCGATTCCGGAGGATTTCAGATGTATTCAAAGAGCATTTATATTAAGTCAAACAACGACGGAGTTTTTTTTAAAAATCCCTTGACAGGAGAAAAAATATTTATGACTCCTGAAAAAAATATTAAACTTCAGCTGGATGTTGGAAGCGATGTTGCCATGTGTTTGGATTCTATGCCTCTTTATCACAATTCAAAAAAGGAAATTGAAGAAGCAGTGAAGAAAACTTCTTTATGGGCTAAAAAATGCAAAGAGCATCACGATTTAATACAAAAAAATATTTCAAAAGAAAAAAGACAATTATTATTTGGGATAATTCAGGGAGGAATTTACAAAGACTTAAGAGAAAAATCGGCAAAGAAACTTCTTAAATTAAATTTTGACGGATATTCTATTGGAGGTTTTGGATTGGGGGAAACAATTAAAGAAGAATTTTCTGTTGTAAAACAATTAAAAAAATTAATTCCTGAAAATAAGCCAGTGTATCTTATGGGAATTGGAAATCCTCTTGAAATTTTAAAAGCAATAAAATTAGGTGTTGATATCTTTGACTCGCGCATGCCGACGCAAAATGCCCGTCACGGAACTCTATTCACTTCAAATGGAAAATTAAGATTATTAAAAAAAGAATATGAATTTGATAAATTTCCAATAGATAAAAATTGCAACTGTTTTGTGTGCAGGAATTATTCAAGAGCTTTTATAAGATACCAGCTGATTCATGAAGAATTAACGGGCAAAAAACTCGCAACCTACCATAATATTTATTTTTTGCAAAAGCTAATTGAAAAAGCAAAAGAAAGAATTCAAAAAGGAACATTCAAAGAATTCTTGAATGAGATAGAAAATAATTACGAAGAATGAATTCTTTCATAGATAATTTTTTAACAAAAATTCTAAAGAAAAAATAAAAGAATGAAAATTTAAGGAATTTCTGACGGAAGTTGGTAGAAAATATTAAGGAGAATAGAAATTAGAAACTACGGCGTCAATCTTTCCCTATCTCTTGGAAACATAGTTGCTTCTTTGACATTGTCTAATCTGCAAATTACCTGAGTTAATCTTTCAAGTCCAATCGACCAGCCAGAATGCGGAGGGGCGCCGTATCTAAAGCTGTTTATATAAGATTCAAAATTTTTTGGATTTAGTTCTTTAATTTTTAATCTTTCAATCAATAATTCTGGAAGATGAATTCTCTGTCCTCCGGAAGAAATTTCCATTCCGCCGTAAAGAGCATCAAAACCTTCGCTGAATTTAGAATCTTTTTTTTCATCTTTAGTCATAATATAAAATGGTTTTAATGATGACGGCCAGGAATAAGTAAAAACAATGTTGTCAGGATATAAATTGCATAATTTTCTTTCTTGCTCCGGTGTAAAATCTTCTCCAATCTTTCCGCCTGCTTTTTTAATTGCTTCTTCATAGCTTAAATAAATTCCTTTAGGAATTTTCAAATTTTTAACATCCAGCAACTTTAATTCTTCCTTGCATTTTTCTAAAATCTTTTTAACAATAAATTTGATAACTTCTTCTAATTCTTTCATAACTTCCATTTGATTTGTAAATGCGCATTCAATATCCATCTGGCGAATTTCATTAATATGCCGGGTAGTGTGGTGTTTTTCTGCCCTCCATACCGGAGTAATCATAAAAGTTTTCTCCATAGAACAAGCGAGCATCTGTTTGTAAAGCTGCGGGCTTTGCGCAAGAAATGCTTTTTTTTCAAAATACTGAACAGAAAACAAGTCGGTTCCGCCTTCAGAAGCAGCAGAAATTATACAAGGTGGCTGCATTTCAATAAAGTTCTTGTTGTAAAAAAATTCTCTGAAAGAATTTTCAATTACAGTTTGAATTTTAAAAATTGCCTGTATTTTTTGCTTGTGAAAATCCAAAAATCTGTAATCAAGTCTGTGCGCGAATTCTGTTTTAATTTCTGCTTTTTCATTTACATGTATCGGCAATTTTTCTGCTTTGCTGATAATTTCTAAAGAGCTAACTTCAATTTCAATATCTTTTCTCGTAAATTCTGCCTTGATATTTGCCGGTTTTACTTTTCCTTTTATTTCAACAACGCTTTCAAGAGAAAGTTCAGGAATTTTTTTTGTTAAATCCCCCTGAATAACGCATTGAATCATCCCTGTAATATCTCTTAACAAGATAAAAGACATTTTTGATAATTCACGAATTTCAAAAACCCATCCTTTTAATAAAACCTCCTGTCCGGCTTTTATTTCTTTAATATATTCTCTTTTCATTATTTTAAAAAAGAAAAAGGATTTATTAATCTAATGTTTGAGTAGAAAATAATTTTTAAATTACCGGGTTTGCTTCTGCAACGGGTTTTTTTTCATCTGTAATTAAAACAGCAGCAGCAATTACCGTTGTCCAAAGTCCGCCTTTTCCTTCAGCAGACTGCGTGATGTTTTTTGTTTTTATTATTTTTCCAGACATTTTGTAAACTTGTTCTCTTTCATCCCATCCCATATTTGCGTCAAACTCTATTCCTAATGTTGTTGCAAGCATGCTTGCAGCCAAATCCTCGGCGTAATTTCCTGCAACTTCGTCGGTTTCCCCATAAGTATGATGTTCTGAAAGATATCCGTATTGATTTGAATCTGAAGGTATGGCTACACCAATAGAAGCCGCAGTAAGTCTGTGATGTTCATTATTTTCCACTCTTGCCATAACACAATAAACAATCTCTCCCGGATTCAGAAATTTTAATCCTTCTTCTTTAGAAATTATTTTGCAATTTGGAGGAAAAATACTTGAAACATAAACAAGATTAAATTTTTCTATTCCCGCATTTCTTAAAGCTAATTCAAAACTCGCTAATCTTTCTTTATGCCTGCCAACACCTTTCGTAAAAAATATTTTATTTGGAACCATTTATTTTAATTAACTAAAATATTTATCTCTTTTAAATATTCCTATTTCTTGACTCTGTTGAAAATATTTTTTTGAGTTTTTGAATTTAAAAAAAACTCCCTACTCAAGCTTTGTGAAGTCGTTTGCCCCACTCCTCTCAAGCCCACTCGGTAATTGATAAAAATAATTTACCCTCCGTGAACTTGCTCGCCACCAGCACTTCGTTCCCCCATCCTCCAACCCAGCTTTGGGAGAAGGGAATTTCTTTCGCGAAGTCATTTGCCCACTAATATTCGTTTTTTAGACGAAGACCTTTTTTATCTGAATTTCCGAAGTTTGCTAAATCCAAAACTTTTTTGAAAGTGCTATATCTTTTAAATTTTTCATTTCACAAATTTTTTTATAATTTCCATTGCATTTTTTCCGTCGAGTTTTCCTTTAAACTCGCCCATTACCAGACCCATGTATGCATTAATAGATAATCCCGGTTTATTTTTAATTAAATTCATAATCTTTTCTTCAATATCAGAAACATCCGCTTTTTCAGTTTTAATCACATTTTCAAATTTCCCGCCTTTTGCAAATTTAGTCAAAATTTCTTTAACATCTGATTCAGAAATTTTCTTTTTATTTAAGGCAATTAAAACATCTCCATAAATTTCTTCAAAAATTCTTTCAATCTTATCGAGGGGTTTTTCTATCTTGGCTGAAATTTCTTTTGGAAAAAGTAAAATCATCTTTGCAATAAAATTAGGATTTTCATAAATTTTTAACAAATTCTTAAATTCCTCAATTTTATTTTGGTTTAATAATAAGTTAATCATTTCTTTGTTTAAACCAATTTTTTTTAATTCTCCTTCAATTTCTGATTTTAATTTAGGAAGTTCTTTTTTAATTTCATTAAGAAAATCTCTTGAAATTTTTAGCAAAGGCAAATCTGTTTCAGGATACATTCTGTCTGCGCCCGGCATTGGTCTGATAAATTCAGTTAAACCCGTCGGTAAAGCATTTCGAACTTCTGCTTTTGTCGGTTTGCCTTCATCAGAAAGTTTTTTTTGCCTCAAAACTTCATTCTCAATAATTTTAACAAACATTTTCATATCCTGAACACCTTTTAATTCAACACGACTTTCGCCATGAATGGAAACATTAACATCCTGCCTGATGGTGCCGATTCCTCTTTTAACTTTACAGCTTCTTAAAATTTCTCCAATATGCAAAGCAGTTTCTTTAGCTTGTTCAGGGGATTTAATATCCGGAGCAGTTGCAATTTCTATCAAAGGAACTCCGAGCCTGTCTAAATTATAATAAACTTTATTTCCTTCCTCTCTTACTTTTCTTGCAGAATCTTCCTCTAAACAAATTGTATCAATTCCAACTTTTCCAAAAGTGGTTTCTACAAATCCGCCGTAAGCAATTAAAGCAGTTCTTTGAAAACCGGAAGTGTTGCTTCCGTCAATAACCGTTTTTCTCATTATTTGAGTTATTGGAATAATCTTGCAATTTAACAAAAGCGAGATTTGCAAAGCAATTTTTAATGCTTCCTGATTAATTTTGTGAGGAGGTTCTTCATCCAGTTCAATCAAACAATTATTATCTTTATAAAATTGATAAACAAATTCTTTTTTTAAAGAAGATTGATATTGCGCGGCGATATCAACTTCTCCGGATTCTCCCGCAACTGCATGAAGCCTTCTGGTTATGATGAAATCTGGTTCATCACTTCTCAAGATGCTCGGGCATTTACAAAAAAGCTTTTCTGTATCAATCTGTTGATGAATTTCCAGACCTGATTTAAATTTTAGTTTTTTATAATCTAACTCTTTTTCAGACATGAATTTATTAAAGAAAAAAGGTTAATAAAATTATTCTTTGTCAAAAATAAAATCAAGCAAGGTTGCTTTTTCAGATTTTTTTTCAGTAAGGGCATCCCAATCGTTCATTGATTCTTTTAAGTATCTTTTTCTTAGTTTGGAAAGCTTATACAAAAGATTCATATCATAAATATCTGAAATAAATCTTAATTCCTCTGCGGTTTCCAAATTTCCGGGATTTAAAATTGCATATTCTCTTAAATCATTTATTAGTTTTAATTGGCTTATTATAAAATTCGGAGAAATTTCTTTGTTTTTTGGAAGTGTTTTTTTTAATTGCGGGTTTCTAAAAAGAGATCCAACACACCTCACTAATTTTGGAACAAAAATATCTTCCGGGGCAATCACATAACATTCTGCCCTGCTAACTCCAATAGTCTTTTTTTTAGAATTTTTTAATTTTCTTTCTAAAATTTTCTTAGATTTTTTAAAATTCTTTCCATTTCTTCTAGAAAACTCTATTAAAAGTTTGTTATCTCCTTCAGATAGTTTTAATGCAAAAGATCTTGAATATTTTTTCCAATCAGTTTTATAACCTTTGTCAGAAAAATATTCAATAAGAGGTTTAGACAAATTTCTAAAATCGTCGTAATTCATAGGTTTTATAATCAAAACATCAATATCAAATGTTGGTCTCCTGCAAAAAGCGGGAAGATATGATTGAGTAGCGATTCCTCCAACGATGCAGTAGGGCTCTTTATTATTTAATAAACTAATCCCCTTCAAACTTTCTCCAACCAACCGGCTGTCTAGAGTATAAATTCCAGATTTAAATTTTCTAACTTCATTATTAGCCATAACCTCCTAAACAAAAATCTATATTTAAAGCTTTCTAAATGTAACTTTTAAATGATAACTAAGTTTTATTATTCACCATCACCCTAAATATCTGACTTTCCCGGGTCTTGGTTCAAAAATCATTCCTTTTTCAAGCAGGCTTTGTATTTCTTGATTAATTATTTCTAGTGAAACATCTTTTATTTCAGTAATTAATTTGTTTGTTTCAATGCCCCCGTCTTTTTCAGAATTTTTTATCATCTCAAGAAGTTTATCTTTTAATTCTTTTATTTGTTCTTTTTCTAATGTTTTGTTTTCTTGAAATTCTAAACCCTGTTTTTCTAATTCAAGTTTTCTTACCAGCAGGTATTTTGGCGGCTGCTCTTTTATTATTTCCGGAGAGAGATACGTATTATTATTCCAGCATCTAATTACTCCAATTATTAAAATGGTTTCTCCAGAATGAACTTCTTTGAATTTTTCCATATCATCCCCAAAAATCCTTATTTGAATTTGCCCCGAGCCGTCGTCTAAAGTTAAAAAGAGATATTTTTTTTCACCTTCACTTTGGTACTTATCAACAATATTTCCAATAACATTTACCCTTATTATTTTTTTATTTCCTAATTCAAGAAACTGAAATTTTTCCTGATTTAGAATTTGTTTTCCAGTTAAGATGTCTCCTACTTTTAATTTATACGCAATGTTTCTTTTGAATTGTTGTTCTGAATCCATTTTATTTTTATAAAAGTTTAATTTAGTTTATAAAATCTTATATTCACGGAAATAATTTTTCAAGTTTTGATTTTGGTTTAATAAAATAACAAAATTTTGTCAAAGTCAAAACACTCCAACATATCCATATTTAGGTCTGTAAATTTCATTGCTCTGAATTAATTTTTCAATTGCTTCGTCAATATCCTGCTCTTTCATTTTATCTTTTAAATCATTTTTAATTTCTTCAATTGGAATTTCTTTGCCCATTCTGCTTGATAGCGCAGTAATTGTTTCTTTAACAGCGAATATCTTGCTTCTTTGAGAGTGCGAGAATCCTGCATTAATTCTGTCAATGTCAAAAGCGTGGCTTTCATAATCATATCCAACTTGCATTAAATAATATTTTATAATTTCAATTGATTGCTGGGCATCTTGTTTTGAGACGACCTCGCTAAGACGGACTTTTGCAGATGCTTCTGACATTCTAACTAATGCCTGTAACTGTCTCGCAGAAATTGGAATTGGTCTTACTGCGCTCTCAGAAGAAACAGCTTTATTTCTTAATTCTACATAAAAATTTTTTAATTCTTCTATCGCTTCTTTAGTTAATACGGGTTTTATTTTTTGTTTTGCATATGCAACATATTTCCTAAGCAGATCTCTTGATACAAGTGGAATTTCTGTTTCTTTTGAATGTTCAGATAAAACATGAGTGGCGATTCTTGCATCTTTTTTTCTGTCAGGCAAGTCTCTTAATGTAAAAATTATATCAAAACGATTTATTAATGTTGGAGGGAGATCAATCTGCTGGGCAATTGGCTGGTAAGGGTCAAATCTTCCAAATTTTGGATTTGCTGCAGCTAATACAGAAGTCTCTGCCCTTAATGATGCCTGAACATTTGCTTTACTAATTGTAACCGTTTGCTGTTCCATTGCCTCGTGCATTGCGCTTCTGTCCTGCGGGTCCATTTTTTCTAATTCATCTATACAAACAAGGCCTTTATTTGCTAAGACCATTGCGCCAGCCTCTAAAGCCCATCCTTTTAAATATTCATCACGAACAACTGTTGCAGTTAATCCTGCCCCTGAAGTAGATTTACCGACGACGTATCTTCCTTTTGGAGCTATTTTTGACATGAAACCCAAAGTTACACTTTTAGCAACACCCGGGTCTCCTATTAATAAAATGTGAATATCTCCTCGCTGATTTGAACCATCTGATAATTCTTTTTTAACCCCTCCAAATAATTGCAAGATTAATGATTTTTTTATTTCTTCATAACCCCATACGCTCGGCACAATGCTGGCTGCTAATTTATCGAAGACGTTTGGAGATTGCGACAATTCAATTATTTGGTTTTCATCTTCTTCGCTCATTTCAACATCTTCAAATGTTTCTTCTAAAGGAATTAAATTATTTGCTTCAATCGCTAATTCAAATCGTGTTGATAGGCCTCCAGTTGGCAAGGGAACAGCAACTTCTTTTAGAACTCCGATAGCCTTAACTTTGCTTCCCGGAGTAGTTTTTTCTTCCATTTTTGGTTCAACTAAATCTTCTTTTACAAAAACATTTATTCTTTTTGGCTGCTCGCCTCCTGAAAGAGATTCAGGAGATTCCTCTATTACAAGCCTTTGTGTATCTACCATTTCTTTTGAAATTAATTTGAATCCCCCCTTTCTTCCGCAAGAACATCTTGACGGATCTCTGAATTTTTTTTCTATCTGTAAAACTCCAATAATTGCTCCGCAACTCGGGCATTCAAATTTTGCATTTACTACTTGCGGCCGAACATCAGAAGCCTGCCTGATAATCCCTTCAATTACAACCATTTCATTTAAATGTTTTGAACGAATGTCCCGTATTTTTACTATCTGAGATTTTGGAAGATTCTCTAACCTTATTCTAGCCGTATCAATTAAGGGAGATTGTTCAATTGCCTGTTCAAAAGTTCTTAATGTTTCTTCCGGATTTTCAAGAATCTCATCTGAAAGTATTTTTGAGAATTTTATCAGACTTTCAAAATCCAAAAAGATAACTTTTCCCCCTCTTCTTCTTGATTCTAATAACTCTTTTTTATGCGCTTCAAAAAAGTTTTTTGCTTCAATTAATAAATCTTCTTGTTTTGTTTTTTGCTCGGTTATTTCTTTTTCGTTTTCCTCTTCCATCTTAATAAAATTCCCTTATTCTTAGAAAGTATAAGAATTTATTTTTTTTCATGTTATTTTTTGGGATTTCATTTTTATAAATTTATATATCTCTTTTTGAGTGGTTTTTGATTATATCTATTCAAAGGCTCTGTCCGGAATTGTTTTCAAATCGGAGTTTTTGATTTTTTAAATCCCCACTCCCGACCCCGCTCGTTATAAATAATTTAAATTTGTCTTGCAAAGTCGCTCGCACTCAACCTCGTCTTTCAGACGAGACCCGCCCCTAATTTTTATTTGAATTTTCCAAAATTTAGTAAAAAATCAAAAACTCCGGACAGAGTTTATTAAAATTAATAAAAATAATCGTCATTTCAAAATAGTAATCTTTAGTAAGATTTAAAAAGAGCATTTACCTGTAAATGTTATGGTAAAATTTGATTATAACTGTCCTGATTATTTAATTGAAAAGCTTAAAATTAGTGACAACACTCCAAAAAATCCTTTTCCTCATAAACAGGAATTTAGGTCCGTGCTTCATCAGGCCTATTTTTCAAATAATTCAGGAAAAATTAATGAAATTGCAAATAGTTTGACGGCTTATTATATCAGGAATGGAAATCTGGATAATCAAGAAGCTTTTAGAAAGGCGCTGAAAGATTTAAGTTATTATTCTGAAAGCTCAGACGAATTTTTTAAGCTTAATGGTAAAGACAATATCCGGAAATTTTTTATAAATTCTCTGGAAAAGACGGCCAATTAAAATGACAAACTATTCCCCCTTGATTGAACAAATGAAGAATGAAGATGATGAACCCTCCCCTCTTTATCTTAAGACTCTTTTGCGGGAGATTTATTTTGAGAAAGATGCTAAATCTGCGATAGATCTTACAGATTATCTCTCTGAATGTCATCTTCAAAATTCTCCCCGCCATAAAAGATATTTTGATGCATATTTCTGCACAAGAAAAGAATTAAATTCTCTTGCGGGAGAAGCGGAGGATTTGTTTGGAGAGAGCGGAATCAAAGAATTTTATAAAAAATCAGTCCCCTTTTATAGAAAAGAATTTGATTCTTTTAAAAGTTAAGCTCTGTCCGGAATTGTTTTGAAATTGATGTTTTGATTTTTTCCAATTTATTCCCGACCCCGATTTCTACTTTTTATAAATAGCCTTCGTGATTGATTGAAATCAAAGTCGCTCGCCCACTCCAAGTTCGAGCTAAAGCTCGAAAACCCACCCTTAATTTTTATTTGAATTTTCCAAAAACATTACCAAAAAATCAAAACTCCGGACAGAGCCAAAAGTCAAATAAATTTTTTTATTAAAATTATCTTTCGTAATTTTTTAAAGCTGTTTTAACATTTTTTAAAAGTTGTTTCATGCTGTCTTCTAGCTGGTATTTGTTTTTCGTTCCGGTGCAAACCAGTTTTCCGTTTGAAAATAAAAGAAAAGTTGCTGTTGGTTCAATTAATTTATAAACTAACCCTGGAAATTGTTCAGGTTCGTATTCAGTATTTTCCATTTCCAGCGCCAAGAAGTTTAAATTAAGTTTTAAATTAATTGAGCCTGATGCGACAATATTTTGAACAGTAATTTTTGGTTTTGCTGTAATATTTACATTTATTTTTCTTAATTGTTTTATAACTGCATTAATAACCTGCCTTACCTGAGTGGTGGATTTTGTTCCTGTGCAGACTAAATTTCCCGACGAGAAAACAAGAACAGCTGATTTTGGTTCTTTTACTCTTAAAACAAGACCCGGAAATGTTTCCGGATTATATTCTGTGTTTGGCTGAGTTCTTGCAAGTTTTGTCAAGGGAACCGGTTTTCCAAGAGAAGCAGTTGCAACGATGTTTTGAATTTTGTATGTTGAATTTTTTGATGTTTTTTCAGATTTTTTAGAACTTTTAGCTGCCATTTTATGCAATTTGATAGAAATTTTCATTTATAAAGGTATTGAGAGAATAGACTTTGTTTGCATCAGATAAATTTTAATCTTAAAAAATAATTTTTAATTTAACTTATACAATTCCAAAAGAGATGGAGGTCCCTGCTCCCGACCCCGATTTCTATTTTCTACAAATGCCTTCGTGATTGATTGAAATCAAAGTCGCTCGGCTCCCAAGCCCACTCAAATTTTTTAAGTTTGACTTCGTGATAATCTTTCGTGAACTTGCTCGGAGTCGAAGGTTCTTCTCCCGAATCAAGAAATAATTCAACTTTCAGTTGAATAAATGGAGGTCCCGGGAGTCGAACCCGGCACACCATGATCTTCAGTCATGTGCTCTCCCGCTGAGCTAGACCTCCGATTAAAAGAAGATTAAACTATTTTTTAAATGTTTAGAAATATATTTTGCAGGAACTTAATCTTTAAAAATTAAATGTGGTAAAGAATTTTATGACAGAAAAGAAAAATGAAATCTGGATTGGAAAAAATGGGAGAGGATATTACATACATCTAACTAATAATCATTATTACAATCGCGATACTGATAAAATAGAAAACTATACCTATAGTCACTTAAATGAGGGTTTAGATGAAGGAGATTTTTTGGATGCATTAAATAAATTGTTAAATTTTGGAGTATTATATTCTAAAGGAATCAAATTAAAATTTGAAAAAAACTCGGTTGTTAAAATCCCAGAAAAAGAAAAACAAACTATTGAAAAATTAATTGAGAGATTGGAAAAAAATGCGAAAGAAATTAAAGATTTAAAATATACAATAAAGATGATAAACACTTTCTCAAAGGATGGAGAATTTCATTCTAAATACAAAAAAATAAGTCAGGCATAGGCCACCTTTTGTATTTCCCCGCAAGCGGACGGAAATTGTTAACATTCAACTAAGCGTCTTAAAGACTTGCACTATCCAAGGTGCTCGTTTCATCAAATCTCATTCTTCAAAGTTCAACACAAGTTTCATAACTCAAAATGAGCTGTGGCGTTTCTGTAGCAGTGCTTTGCCTCACGACAATTGAGATTTCCTCAATGGACTATTTTAGTGGGCGGACCTTCCTCAAAACTTAGAAATCATAAATTTTTATTTCTTGATAATTTAATATCAAAGTTCCGAAAGTTAACTGCCTGACTTACGATTAATTAATGGTAGAGATGTTTTAAAAACTTTGCCCACGCCATGGTTCTGTTGAAAATCTCAATTTTTATTTTAGTTTTGAGTTCAAATTCCTCTCTCCCGACCTCGCACGGCTTATTTTTATTTTTTAGTTACTGCCTCCCACGAAGTCGCTCGCTCCCGACCCTGCTTGTTTATTTGTATAATTTTATTTTTTAAGTTTCTCTTGCGAAGTTATCTGCCCCACCCCCCAGCACTTCTACTCCCAAGCTCACTCAGTAATTGACAAAAGATAATTTATCTTCCGTGAACTTAGCTCGCCCCCGCCACCGACCCCGCATCGGGATAAGGGGGGTTGTCCTTCGTGAAGTCGTTTATCTTTTTTTAATATTTGAATTTCCAAAGAAGTTACGAACTCAAAACTTTTTCAACAGAGTCCCATATCCTGTTTTTATAATTTATTCAATTTAAATTTGTAAAAATCACAAACAAAAATATTTTTATATCTCCTTTGTTTTTAAAATACCATGGAAAGAATTTCAAAAGAGGTCAAGGAAAGAGTAATGGATGCTGTTAGTGGAGATTACGAAATCTCGTGGGATAATCCCTCAAAACTTCTGAAGAAAAAATCTGAAATTAAAAAAGGGCGAATATCAAGAGCAAGAGGAGCAAGATTTGAATTAAAAGTTAGGGAAAATTTAGAAGCACAAAAATGGATAATGGACAAGTGGACAAATAACCTTGATTTAGAAGAAGACAAAATTGTAAAAGCAAAAAGAAAATATAATCCTTTTATGAAATTAATGGTTATTGGAACCGGTTTTCCGGATTTTATTGCATTCAAAAAAACAAACAAAAAAAATTATGATGTAATTGGTGTAGAAGTTAAAATGAACGGAATTTTATCAAAAATAGAAAAAGAAAAATGCAGATGGTATTTAAAAAATGAAATATTTTCCAAAATACTAATAGCAAAAAAAGGGGAAAAAAGAGGAGAAATTGAATACATTGATTTTAAGGAGAGATATGGCGAATAAAAATATTTTTGTTCTTTTTGGAATTGTTTTTATTTTTTTAATTGGGAATGTTTCGGCGGTTATAATAAATGAAATAATGTACAATCCCGTGCAAAACGAACATTATAACGAATGGATTGAAATTTATAATGAGGGTGGTTCTAACATCGATTTAACTGGGTGGAATTTATGTGGAGAAGAAATTTTGGCAGGATATGTTAAATATAATGCACAACCAGTTGCAAATAATCAAGGATTAATTTTGCTTGCAGGGAGTTATGCGGTAATTACTGATGGAGGTAGTGGAACTGAAGTTTATTCAAATTTTGCAGTTGATGGAAGCAGTTTGGCTTTGCATATTAATGCAGCAAGTTTATGTAATGGTGCGTTAACAAATTCCGGAAAAACAATAATTTTAGAAAATAATAACAATATCACAATTAATAGCGTAACTTACAATCCTTTAATGGGGGCAAATGGCGACGGAAATAGTTTGCAATTATGCGGGGGAGTGTGGACAGATAATTCTCCAACTCCCGGAAGTCTGAATTTATGTTCAACAAATCAGACACAAACTAATCAAACTCAAAATCAAACACAAGCAACCACAAACACCACCACGCTAAATGAAACTTCTTCTCCAACCATAGGAGTTAATTATTCAGAAAAAGTCGCTTTAAATCAGGAATTTAGTTTTAAAATAAAATTAATTAATTTTGACGAAGATGTTTATGATGTGAAAATTGATATTTTATATAACGGAAACAGAATTTCAAAAATTTTAAACTGGGAAGTTTGGAAATCTACTTCATATTATGTGAATGATATAATTAATTTTGATGAAGAAAAAGAATTTTTAATGAAAATTACTGAAGAATTTGCTGACGCAACAATTGAAATTAAAATAAAAGATTCATCAGAAAAAATAAAAATCTTTCAGGGATATTTAATATCAAAATCAAACGAAACAATTAATGAAACAGGAGGAGAATCTGCCTATCAAAATCCAGTAGAAGATAGCGAGCCAAATGAAAACGGAACAATAATTCTTACTGGAAGCGCAACAGCCAATTCAAAAGATATAAAAAGCAAAGAAAATACGGAAAAATTAAATAAAAATAATTATGCAAAATATATTTTAATTGCATTTGCTTTTTTAATAGGGGGATTATTTTTATTAAAGAAAAAAATATTTAAAAAAGAATACAAAAATGAATTCCAAAAACAATAATTTGAAAACAAAGAGAATAAAAGCTGTCTTCATTTTAGAAATAATCGGCAGACCAAAAGAACATTTAGTTCAAACTCTTGAGAAAATAGTTGAAGCAATTAATCAGGAAAAAGGCGTCAAGGTAATTGAAAAAAAAATCAATGAACCTGTTGAATTAGAAAATAATAAAGATTTTTACACGACTTTTGCTGAAGTTGAAGTTGAAGTTGAAGAAATTTTGCAGATTGCTATGTTGATGTTTAAGTATATGCCTGCAAATATAGAAATAATTGAACCAGAAACGATTGCTTTATCAAATAATGGATTGAATGAGATTTTCAATGAATTAGCAAGAAGACTTCATGCATACGATGAAATGGCAAGAGTTTTACAAATTCAAACCGCAAAACTTCAAAGAGATTTAAAAGAACACGGATTTGAAATTAAAGAGGGAAAAATAGTTAAGAAAGATGATTCAGAAGAGAAAAGTTATTTAAATTAACTTAAAAATTATTTTTTCTTTTTGCCTTCAGCAATTTCTAACAAATTAATTTTTGATTTTGTTTTTTTATATTTGTTTAAATAAAACCAAATATATAATGCAACTAAAATAGCAACAATTATCCAGCCGATTATTTTTCCTGCAGGACTTTTCTTTTTTTCAACGCATTCTGCAAGGCAACAAATTCCGTTGCTGGCTGTAACCTGCTCGCCTGAACATTTCTGGGATTTAGCGCAAAAACTTCCATTAAGTTCTTCGCACATTTTAGTAATTTTTGGCAATTCGTTTTGATTAACAACGCTGTCTTCTGGAACAAATCCTTCTATAATTTCAATAGAAATATCAACATATGCAAAAGCATTGTCTGAAGTTTGCGCTTTTATTGCGCCGGAGATTGTCTCTGAATTAGATTTAGAAGAGAAATTTAAAATTATTTTTTGAGTTTCATTGTTTTCAAAAAATTCAAAAAAATCAGGAGAAACTGAAACATATTCTTTTAAAGAATCCGGAATAACCAAGGTTACATTTTCAAAATCTTTTGCTCCTGAATTTTTAAGATATAAAATTATTTCAGTTTCGGAATTTACAGCCATAGAGACATTAAAAAATTTCTGTTCAAAATAAATTTTTTCTGTTTCTAATTTTTCTTCTGATGATAAAACATAAACGAAAACATTTTGAGTAAAATTTCCAGAAGAAAGTTGAATAGTTCTTAATCCAGTTTCAGTTAAATTTTCAAATTCTAATTTAATTTGCTTTTTTTCATTTGTCTTAAAAACAAATTGATTTTCTGCCGATGTATCTTCATTAGAACCAAATAAAGATTCAAAAAATCCTCCTTGATCCTCTTGTTCTATAGAAGGATTTTTATCAACAGAAACAATTATTTGATTGTCTTTTAAATTTTGTATTTCTAAATAAAATGAGTCCTGAGAATTTGCTAAAATCTGAATTCCGGGATTTGTTGAAAACTCTGCAAAATCTTCAAGAATTGTAAAATTAATTATTATGTCCTGAGAACTTTTTTGCCCTCCTGCAACAGAATATTTTGAATTTTTAACAACCAGAGAATAATTTCCGGGAGTTTTACCTAAACTAGAAGCAGAAATATAATAATCTCCCTCAATTTTTAACAGAATATTCTGAATTTTTAATAATCAAAGAATAGTTCCCGGGAGTTTTAGTGAGAGTTGAAGCAGAAATATAATAATTTCCCTCAATTTTTAATAATTCAAATTCAAGAGGCACAGCAGTATAAATATTTCTATAAAAATAAACATCGTTCTCTAAGATTGGTTCATAAAAATTTCCAGAAAATTTAACAACTAAAGTTTCTCCCAAATTTAATTCTGAATCAGTCTCTATCTGAATGGAAAATACTAACGGGATAAATAATAAAACAAATGCAAATATTAACAACTCCTTTTTCATATTAAAAGAAGAATAATGCGGTTAATAAAGTTTATTTAATTGCAGATTAACAATAAAGAATAATATTAAAAACTTGCTCTCTTTAATTTAAAAATGTTATATCAAGAACTTGCAGAACTTTACAAACAGATTGAAAGCACAACGAAACGTCTTGAAAAAACAGAAATTTTATCAAAATTCTTAAAAGAACTTTCTGATGAAGATAAAGATGTAATGTATCTTTTAATGGGGAGAATTCATCCTGAGGGCAATGAAAAAGAAATTGGAATTTCTACTCAGATCGCGCTCAAAGCGATTTCAAAATCCAGTGGAGCAACTGATTCAAAAGTTTTGGAGATGTGGAAAAAAATAGGGGATCTCGGAAAAGTTGCTGAAGAACTTTCCAAGCAAAAAAAACAGACCACTCTTAAATTCACTAGCAAATTAACAATTCAGAAAGTATTAGGAAATCTGCGAAAACTTCCCGAACTTGAAGGAAAGGGGACAGTCTCGTTAAAATTGCTGTTAATAACTGAATTGCTTGCTTCTGCCTCTCCGCTTGAAGCAAAATATTTAACAAGAACATTAATCGGAGATTTAAGGATTGGAATAAAATCCAGCACAATAAGAGAGGCGCTGGCAAGCGCATTTTTTCCCGGCGATGCAAGAAAACAAGCTTCTGAAAAAATTCAAAACGCGTATGACAAACTTTCTGACCTTGCAATTATTTTTGAATTATCCAAGAAAGGCATTGAACAATTAGAAAAAGTTTCTCTTAAAACTGACAAGCCAATAAAAGTAATGCTTGCGCAAAAAGCTTTGTCAATAGAAGACGGATTTGAAAAATGCGGGGAATATTTGGCGGCAGAATACAAATACGACGGATTCAGGATGCTGATAAATAAAAAAGATGATTTAGTTGCTCTTTATACAAGAAGACTTGAAAATGTGACAAAACAATTTCCAGATATTGTTGAAGTTGTTGAAAAAAATATCAAAGCAAAATCCTGCATAATAGATTCAGAAATTATCGGATATAATCCAAAAACAAAAAGATATATGCCTTTTCAGGCAATAAGTCAGAGAATCAGAAGAAAATATGAAATTGACAGACTTGTAAAAGAATTGCCTGTAGAAGTAAAAGCATTTGACATAGTTCTCTTCAACGACGAAGATTTAATTAATTCTCCTTTTAAACAGCGTTCAGAATTGCTAAAAAAAATTATTAAAAGCGAAAAATACAAAATAACAACTGCTGACCAGCTTATAACAAATAATGTTTCAAAAGTAAGAGAATTTTATAAAAAAGCGATAAAAAATAATCAGGAAGGTTTGATTTTAAAAAATTTAAATGCGCCGTACAAGCCCGGAAGCCGTGTCGGATATATGCTGAAATTAAAAGAAGAGCTTAGAGATTTTGATTTAGTGATTACAGGCGCCGAATATGGGGCAGGAAAAAGAGCCGGTTGGTTTTCAAGTTTTATTTTATCCTGCATGGGAGATAAAAAAGATGAATATTTAGAAATTGGAAAAGTTGGAACAGGAATAAATGAAAAAGAAGAAGAAGGAAAAATAACATTTAAAGAATTGACCAAGCAATTAAAACCTTTAATTATAGATGAAAAAGGAACCACTGTTCAGGTTAAACCTAAAATAATTGTTGCAGTGACTTATCAGGAAATTCAAAAATCCACTAATTATTCTTCAGGATATGCTCTACGTTTTCCAAGGGTGAATGTTTTGCGTCCAGATAAACCTCTTTCTGAAATTACAGATATTAAGGATGTTGAAGATGCTTATGGGGAGCAGAAAAATAAAAAATAGCTTAACTATTTTTTCATCCATAAAGTTTATAAAAGGTTATAACATTGTTCTAACATGATACAAGAACTAATTAAACCAATTATAAAAGTTGGAAATTCGGCAGGAGTTCTCCTGCCAAAAAATTGGATAAACGGCGAAGCGAGAATTGAACTAATTGAAAAACCTCTTGACATAAAAAAAGATATTCTGGAGATTCTTAATCCTTATCTGCAAGATATTGAAGGAATTTATCTTATTGGGAGCTATGCCAGAGGAGAGCAGACAAAAGAAAGTGATGTTGATATTTTAGTTATAACTAATAAAATAAACAAAAAAATTAAAAAAGGAAAATATGAGCTAATTTTAATTCCAAAAGGAAAGGTTGAATCAGCGCTTGAAAAAAACATTCTTCCGATTCTCCCCATGTTAAAAGAAGCGAAACCAATTATTAATAGCATTTTAATCAAAAAGTATCGAGAAACACAATTAACTAAAAAAAATTTAAAATGGCATATAGAATTAACAAAATCTGCATTAGGAATTAACAGAGAATTCATAAAACTTGATAAAGATATTAACTCTAATTCAGGCGACGGTGTTGCTTATTCTTTAATATTAAGACTTAGAGGAACATATCTTGTTGATTGTTTAATTAAAAATAAAATTCCAACTAAAAAAGAATTACTTAATTTAATAAAAAAAATATCTGGCTCATTAAAAGCTTATGAAGGATATTTAAGAGTAAAAAATAATAAAAAATATAAAAATGAATTTCCAACAGAAGAATCTGTAAAATTATATAATTATATTATTAAAAAAATAAAAGAACAGGAAAAATGGGCAAAAAGAAAAAGTTAAGAAAGTCTATTGAAAGTTTTGAAAAAAGAATAAGGGAACATGAATAAAAAATTGAAGAATATGAAAATAAAGAATCTCATTTAATAAATTATTGGGAAAAAGAAATTAAGAGTTTTAAAAAGAAAAAGGAAGAACAAGAGAAAAAGTTAAAGAGATAATTAACTTGCTTATTATGTTCACAGAAATCAAGTTTAGTTAATTTCTTTTTTATTAGAAGGATAAACTTAATAAATATCTGAATATTTCTTTTTTTATGCAGACCAAAAATGTAAAAATTATAGTTTTCGTCCCTTTAACTCATTGTGATATCGTTAGAAAAGCAATTGGAGAGGCAAATGGAGGAATTCTAGGAAATTATTCTTATTGCAGTTTTTCTTCTAAAGGAATTGGCAGATTTAAACCAAATGAAAAAGCCAATCCGCATATTGGAGAAACAAATAAATTAGAAAAAGTTGATGAAGAAAAAATTGAGTTTATCTGCCCAAGAAAAACTGCTAAAAAAGTTATTAACGCAATAAAGAAAGTTCACCCTTACGAAGAAATTGCTTTAGATATTTATCCATTAATTGAAGAAAACGATTTAAAAAAATATTTGCGGTGATAACTTTTCTTTTAGCGAAGCGTCTTGACGAATGTCTGACGCGAAACAACAAATTTTACAAATAAATCAAATTATTTCCCCATTTCCTTTAACTTTTTAAGAACATCATCTAACTCGCTTTTTTTCTGGGGAATTGGTCTTCTTGGATATTGTGGAGGATGCTGTTGCTGCGGAAAAATTCTTCCCACGGGGATGACTCTGGTGAGCCTTCTCTGAGGAATTTCAGACATCTTTGGAGGCATTCCCGATTTTGGAGCTGGTTTTTTAGTTGTAAATTTATCATAAAAATCTTTTAATTTATCTTTAAACACTATTGCTAAAGCTGTTAAAACAATTAAAATTCCTAAAACCCAAAGCCACCAGAAACTTTTTTCACTTTTTTGTATACAACAATATTGGGAAACATCATTGCATAAATAATTTAAATTTTCTTTTTCCCCTGATTCACAGGCAGTATCTTTGCAATTTCCAAAATTTTGCTCACATTCGCTTTGAGTTGTAATTGTCGGCGCTTCGCAAGTTCCAATACAACAGGATTCACTTGATAATAAATCAGAAGCTTCGTATTCTGAAATGCCGTCGCAGGTTTCTGAATAATCGCAAACTTCTCCTCCTAATTCTGCACAGGTTTGTGAAGGTTTATCATTAGTGCAACAAACAGACAAACCAGGACAGTTGAATCCTGAAAGAGAATCTCCTCCTGATTCTGAACATTCAATATCTGAAATACAGAAATTTCCTAATGTTTCACAATCTTCCAGTTCTTCTCCACCGTCAGCTCCGGAAAAAGAGCTTGGCCAAAGTGAATATAATAAAAATCCTGTTTTTGCAACATTTCCTGAATCCCAGCATCCGTCAGCTCCCTGAACTTCTGCAAGCCAGTTTATTGCATTGTCTTTTGCATCTGTCTGCTCGCTGGAAACACCCATTAAAGCCAAAGCAGTGTCGTAATATCTGTCATATGCTTCATCCCAATATCTTTCGCCAATTTGTTTTGCTAATAATTCTGTTTTGAAATCCTGTTCAGCAGTTAAGAAATATAAAAAAGATTCCGGCAAAAATTTTTCATTGTCTTCTTCAAAAACAATTAAATAAGGAAGATAAGAAGAAATATCTTTGCCAAGTTTTTTTAAAACAAGAGTTGCCCATAAACTTCCTTCATAATCGCAGGCATTTCCTTTTTTAAAACATAAAGATTCTTTTGCTTTAATGAAATCTGTTCCTCCAGCTGTTTCGGATTTTACACTTTCATCAAAAACATAAATTGTTGACGATAATTGCTTCTTAAATAATAAATTTACCTGAAAAGCTTTGTCGCAGGAAACTGTAAATTCCTGTTTTTGACATTGAGAATCTATCTTTAGCCAATAATTAGAAGAATCAAGAGTCAGACAATTTGCTCCAGATAAAGAAAGTTTTTTGTTTTGGTCTATAGAAACCTGATAGGTGTCTGCATTTAAATCTTCAAGGCTGCACGACGCCGGCTCTGAAGTTTCAATTTGCAAAAGCCAGTCAATTCCCGACGCTGTTTTGTTTTGCGCTAAAATCCAATCAGCATATTTATCTGTATCTGAACCTGCGCTGTCTAAAGCTAAAACTGCCTGAGAAGTTGTTTTTAACTCGCATGAATTTGCATTTACCGGGACAAAACACTCGTCTTGAGAGTCGCTTGCTAAAACATCTGCTTCACACTGGTCCGTTGATAGCAAAGCAAAAATCTTGCTTTCAAGACCGAAAGTTGAACAACCTTTTTCCTGAACTTTATTCTCTATACATTCTATTGCATCTGAATTAAGCGTTTGATTCAGCGGGGTTATAAAAGGCAAAATAAATATCAAAACAAAAAAACCAAATAAAACAGCCCTCTTTTGTTTAGATTTCCGCTTCTTGTTGGGAAAGATAAACAATTGAGAATTCTCAATTCTCTTTTTCATATATGAATTAATTAAAAATTGTTTATAAATATTGTTCTTTTTTAGAGGATGTCTGGAGTTTGATTTTTAGTAAAATTTTTAAGTTTAATTTCTTTTTCTTTCTTTTATGGCTTAGCAAATGCTAATTAATCTACTCTAAATTTTTCTTCAACAATTCTTGAAATGGGCTTTCCTGTTTTCTTGCTAATTTCCCTTAACTTGCGGATTGCGTTTACTGATAAAGTGATGTCTATTCTTTTTCTCTGAAATGGAAGTTCTCTTGTTTTGTCATAATCTTCAAGAGCTTGAAACATTTCTTTGTATTTTGAAAGGATTTTATTTGATTGCATTTTTAAGCCGGTATTCTATGTTTTTTATTTCAGTTATATTCTTTTTTGCTATGGAGACAATATGGTGCAAAAGGAGTTCTCTATCAACTTCCTTATTTTTTCCTTCTGTAAATTTCAAAGCAAGATACGCCGCAGTTCTTTTGTTTCCATCTGAAAATGGATGGTCAACGAGTATTGCTCTTATTAAATAAGCCAGTTTTTTATAATCTCCGATTTTCTTGTTTTTCAGCATCTCTAAAGCAAAGTCCAGGCTGGAATCATTTCTCAAACCGCCGCCAAATCCCCGGTTTATTCTAAGCAATTCTTCCTTACTAATTTTCATACACATAAATATTAGTAAGCTCCTATTTAAATCTTTCTATCTTACTAAGATTTATACACATAATCTTTAGTAAGCTAATTTTTAAGTTTAATTTCTTTTTTTATTCCTCTGAAAAATTATTTTTATTTTGAAGTGTTTTTTTAACAAAATAATTAACTGGATTTTTATAACGAATTTCTTCTTTTGTCGGGATAATTCCGATGCCGGTGTAATAATCCTTGTCAAAATTTGGAGGCAAAATAATTTTATTTTTATAACTCTGAATAAATTGGGATTTAATACGGCTCTCATTAAGCGAGGGATTATTTTTTTTGTTCCAGTCATAAATTCTTTTTTCAAGCTCATTTCTTTTCATTCCTATTGAACGGAAAAAATTTATTAAAATAAACAACGCTCTTTGTTTTCCGTCGCCAAGCCCCTCAAGAATTTTTTTGATTGAGCCAGGAAAATTTTTATCAAAAATCTCTCCTAAATTCATTGGCTTGAATTCTTCTTTATTTTTTTCAGAAGATTCTATTTTTCCATAATTTTCCCTATGCCAGTCTAATGCTTGAATTAAAAATTCTGAAGCCTCGCCTTCTTTTATATTCGGAATAAAATTTCTTGCTTCTGCTTTTAATGGATCTGCATCTTTTAGCTCAAATTTTGAAATTTGTTCAGGGTCTATAACAATGCTTGCTAAAGCTGTTTTTTCATGCAGAGAATAAGGCATTCTGAATAAATGGCGGGGGGAAACAAGAATAATATCGGGCATAACTTCTTTAGAAGCCTGGAAATTTTTTACATATTTATTTGGTCTTTCTATATCTGAAATTTTTTCAATTAAATCTTTTTTTGTTGATTCTATTATATATTTTATCATTATCCTCGGCCATTCGGGAAACATATTTTTCGTTTGTATCCCATTCACTTCTTTTGGAAACGCCTTCCATGGAATGATTATATGAAATCCTTTTGCGCCTGAAAATTTCGCCCCGAAATTTTTAATTCCATGAAATTTTAAAAAATTAAATATTATTTCTGCGCAAATCTTGCTGTAATCAATATATTTGCTGTCAATATCTATAATCAAGTCCCAGCCTATCCGAAGCTGATTTGCCTGCTTCTCTGACATTCCTGTAACAATTTTCATTGGGTCTTCCCATAATTCTTCTGAACAATTAAAAGATGTTGCTCCTTTTTTTACCATTTCAAAAACATCGTTTGGGTATTGAAAAGAATCAGGGCGTTTTCCAAAACCTTCAAAATATCGCGGACAGATTTCCCTATTTTTAGAAAAGTCACAAATTGTTTTTTGTATATCCTGCCTTGAATAATACAAGTTAGTTATTTTTCTGATTCTTTCTTCTTTGAAAGTCATATTTTTTAATAAACTAAAAGATTTATATAATTAGTTATAGCCGTTTTGGAGCAATTAGTTTTTCTTTTTTTCTTTTTAATAGAAAATTCAATAAATTTATAATATCTAACTTATTTTAAAAATGATGGAGCATATTTTTGAAATAATTGATAAAACAGGGAGAAAGATAAGACTGACAAAAAGGCAATGGCGGGAAACAAACTTGAAACACCCGAACATGGCAGTGTATCTTGAAGAAATAAAAGAGACAATCATTAAGCCAGATGCAATAACTGATTATAGCCTTGATCAAAATGTTAGATATTATTACAAATATTTTAAACACCTAAAATCAAAAAACAAATACCTCTTGGCTATCGTTAAATATTTAAACGGCGATGGATTTGTTATTAAATCTTATTTTGAAAGGAAAATAAAATAATATGGAAAATCAAACATATGGAATATATTATGACCAAGAAGGCGATTTCTTAGAGATAACATTTGGTGAACCGCCAGAATTAGAATATACTGATGAAATAGAAGAAGGGGTTTTTATCACCCGAAATGAAGATACTGATGAAGTGTATAGTATAGGAATATTAAGTTTCAAAAAAAGGGTAGAAATTTTGGGAAGAGTCCTTTCAAAATTTAATAAAAAACTTCCCAAAGAAATTGATATTTCTGAATGAATAATACAAATTTTTTTATATATCGATTTTTACTCATTTATTCTTTTATTCTTTTATTTTTTTATTCTAAACCCATTAATTTCAATAATAACAATATTTAAAAGAGAAACATTATTTTTACAAGAATGCAAATAAAACTTGAAAACCCCGCGTTATTATCTAAAGTCGTTGAACTTATCTCGGCTCTTGTAATAGAAGTTAAATTTAAAATAGACAGTTCCGGAATGAGTGTCGTTGCTATTGATCCTGCAAATGTCGCGATGGTGAGATTTTTTCTGTCAAAAGATGCGTTCTCGCAGTTTGAACTTGACAAATCAAAACAAGAAATTTGGGGGGTGAATTTAGAAGACTTGAAAAAAATTTTAAGGAGGGCAGGAATAAAAAGTTCGCTGATATTAAAAAGAGATGAAAATAAATTAAACATAGAAATTCCCGATAAAATCAAAAGGAATTTCACCTTGAATTTAATTGACATAAAAAGCGAAGATAAAGAAATTCCAAACTTAGAATTCAGCGCAAGAGTTGAGATGAATTCCGCTGATTTAATTGACGCTGTTGAAGACTGCGCCGTTGTCGCTGATGCCTGCTCTTTTATTATTGAAAATAATAATTTTATAATTGAAGCAAAAAATTTGAATTCAGCAAAATCTGAATTCTCAGGCGATGAAGCAGTTATTAAAGCAGAAAATTGCAAATCAAGATACAGCATTGAATATCTGGACAAATTCATGAAAGGAAGCAAACTCTGCGATAAAACAATTTTAAATTTTGCAAACGACCATCCTTTGAGAATAGACTTGAAAATTGATAATCTGGAGCTTAATTTTATTCTTGCCCCGAGAGTGGAATCCGAGGACTGACACGGAAACAAACTTAAATTGAGCATTAGTAAAAAATATTTTGAGTGTCGGTTCGAGTAGAGGACTGACACGGAAACAAACTTAAATTGAGCATTAGTAAAAAATATTTTGAGTGTCGGTTCGAGTAGAAGATTAGTGCGAAAGTAATTAATTATTAAAAAAATCCGACGAGCAATTTCACTGAAAAGATTAATAATTCTAAAATAGTAACAACCAAAAGATTTAAATAGAAGTTATACATTAAAAAAATATGGAACAACTTGAAAAAGCTTTGGAGAAAAAGTTTGAACCTGTTTTTGAAATTGTTGAAGACAATTTGGTCTCAATGAGATGTAGATGCGCTTGCGCTACACCTGGAGCATGCCCTCCACCAGAGCGTTATTCATCAGTAGAATATATCTCAATAGAGGTTGATTCTAAGTATAAATTATAGATTTAAGAATCAACATGGAAATAAATGAAAGACCTTATTTAGAAAGGAGCATACTTAAATTAACTCGTTCTGGTTCTATTTTATATGATTTAATTTCTAAAAAGCATATAATTTGCAATCAAGATCTTACAGAAATATTAAAAAAATGTGATGGAAAAAAGACGATAGAAGAAATTTCAAATAATATTAAGAATAATAAAGCCGAGATTCTAGAAAAGACTCTCAACATAATTGAAAAATTAAACAAAAAAGGCATTATAAAATACTCTGCAAAAGATGAAAAAAGTAAATTAAGAATTATAAATAAAGATAATTCCGTATATTCTTTAGATTCGGTGTTTTTTGAGATAACAAAAAAATGTAATCTCAATTGTATTCATTGTTATAATCCTCAGACTAAAACAAAAGAATTGCAAAAAGAGAATATTTTTGATTTAATCTCAGAAATTAAAAAATTAGGAGCATTAAAAATTAGAATAACTGGGGGAGAGCCTTTTATAAAAAATGACTTATTTGATATTCTCAAAGAAACATACTCTTCTATGATAGATTTTAGTATTTTTACAAATGGGATTTTAATGGAAAAAGAACATATAAAAGAATTATCCTTGCTTAATCCAGAATTTGTGGCAGTGAGTATAGATTCTGTCAATCCAGAAGAATATAAAAAGATAAGAAAAACAGACAATAAAAAAGTTTTAGATAATTTAGAAGAAATGTTAAAACAAGGAATAAGAACAAGGGCAAATATAGTTTTATTTAAAGACATAAATGATTCTTATGATTCAATAAAAAATACATTGATTTATCTTAAATATTTAGGGATGGATAAAAATGATATTTCTTTTGATGAAATAGTTCCAGAGGGAAGAGGCGTTCAAATTCCTACTTATAATTTAAGAGATAAAATGGGGGCAATGAAAAAAATTTCAAGATTATATGAAAAAGTATTTGATGGAGAATTATTTATTAAAACTCCCGAGGGTCAAAAAAGAAAGATAAATAGCTATTGTGGATTAGGGGAAAGTTTCTTTTATTTAGGAAGTGACGGCTCTGTATCTCTTTGTCCCATGTTAAACTTTGGAAAATATATTCTTGGAAATGTTAAGCAAAAATCATTAACGAATATTTGGGAAAATTCTCTATTACTCAATTATTTTAGAAAAAAAGAATATATCTCCAGCTCGGAATGTAAAGATTGTAAAGTATTAAATGTCTGCGCTGGAGGATGTAAAGCAAAATCTTTATTTTTTAATGATTCTATCAATGCCCCGGATTCTTGGATGTGTTCTTATTTTTTTAGAAATTAAACCTTTTGAATCTCTTTTTCATGTTTTAATACAAAATTATACGCTTCTTTTATAAATAATGAGAAAGGCCTTTTTTTACTATATAAATCTAAGATAATTTCATTTATACTTTTTTTATTTATACTTTTTTTATTTATTCTTCGTTTAGTGTATTCCTCATAAGTTCTATGAAGATATTTAAAAACATTTTGAATTTTTTTATCATTTAATGCTGCTGGAACAACCAATTCACTTAAATGCCAAATTAAACTTGGAGGTTCAAAATCTTTAATAGTTGTTTTCGGAAAAATTTCCCTCCATTTTTCAAAATAAATAAAATGAAAAATCTCATGTATAGAAATAGCAATCATATCTTTAATTGGAAAATTCCAATACACTGAAAATTCTTTTTTTTCTAAATTATAAGGATTTATTGGGCTTAATGAGATTAGAATATCTATTTTATGGGTTTTAATCGCATTTATCTCTAAAATTTCCTTAAATTCAGAAATAATTTTATTAGAAATTTTTTCAAATTCTTTTTTATAATTAAATAATTTATCTTGTAACTTTTTTTTATTTTCTTCTCTAACCTTTATTAAAATTTTTTTAATTTTTTCTTTTGAATCCATTTTGTTTAATTCAGAATAACAATTTTTAATATATCTGCTCCAATTCCAATCTTCTTCATCAGGGTTTAAAAAATGATATATTTTTTCAACATCGTATTTAATAGGCGCTAATTTAAAATCAAATTTCATAATTTTGCATATATTTGTTAATTTATTAACTTATTGAACTTCAAAATAAAAAGCGAAGATAACAGATTTATTGAAAATCCGAGGAGTGTTAGCGAGCGTTTGCGCGAAAGTAATTAATTAAAATAATTAATACATTAACCAAAAAGCTTAAAAATATAAAAATCCATTAATGTATTAATGGAAGAGATTATTGAGAATATAAATGAATTTTTAGATTCTGGAGAGGATAACTTAAAAAAAGAAAGATTTAATGCCTCTGCAACTGATTTTTTTAAGGCAATTGTTGTGACATGCGATTATCTCATTTATTCAAAAATAAAAATCTTTCCAAAAAATCATTCTCAAAGATTTTCTTTATTAAGCAGGCATTTTAAAGAAATTTACTCTAAAGTTTCTGAATTATTCCAAATTTATGTCAAATCCTATAATTTTAAAATAAAAAAGGAGGATACAATAAAAATAAGAGAATATGCCCGCTATCTTAAATCTTTCATTAATAAAGAATAAGCTAAAAAATCTTTTTTCAGATAAAAAGGTAATTGATATTATTCTGTTTGGATCTGCTATAAAAGGAAAATTAATTCCAGGAGATGTAGACATTGCAGCGATATTATACGAAAAGCCTTCAAAGGAGTTTCTTGAAAAAATAAATTCAATAAAAGGTTTTCATATAAGCGTAATTACTGCTAAAGAATTTTTTATTAATTCTCCATCTATTATTCATACTTTAATAAGAGAAGGATACAGCTTAAAGAACAAAAAATTTATTTCTGAGAATTTTAGGTTTTCAAATAAAGTAATGTATAACTATGTTCTTACTTCGCTTTCTCCTTCAAATAAAGTAAGATTAGTGAATATTTTAAGAGGAAAAAGAGGCGAAAAAGGAATTGTTGAAAGCAATAACGGAAAATGGGTAGCTAATCAGGTTTTTATCTCACCTTTAAATTCTGAAAAGATTTTTGATGAGCTTTTTGATAATTTCAAAGTAAATTTCAATAAAAAAGACGTATTAATACATTAATCAAAAATGAGAAATAATGCCAATAATGATAATTCATTAATAAAAAGAAACCGACTTACAGAAATATTAAAAAAATGGGGCATAAAAAGATTTGAAAAAAAAGCATTAAAAACCATAGAAAAAAAAATCATTGATGAACTAAAAGAAGATTCTAAATTAATGGTAAGAAAACTTATGCTTGAAGGAAGAAAAACTTTAACAGAGAAAGACATTCTCTCTATCGTCGCTGCAAAAAATAAAGAAAAAGACGAATTTGAAATATGACCGCTTCTTACTCCAAGGGTTGAGACGAAATGGACAAGATTATAATAATTTCATAATAGTAACACAATAAAAAGATTTATATATAAAGGTTTAATTTAATTAAAATGAGAACCTTGAAAAAACTTTTATTAGGAGCAGGTTTAGCAGGAAGTTTAATTTTCGGAGCAACAAACAAATCTTTTGCCCAAGATGCCTCTCAAACTTCAAAAGAAAAACTTTTTCCAAATTTAAATTTTTATTTTGAAACAGGAGAATACGCAAATTATGTTGGTCATCCAGCATTTAAAAAACATGTCTTGGCATGGTTAACTAATGAACCTAAAGAGAATAACAAGGGCAACATCTGGTTTTATTATGGAGATACAAATGAGGACGGCGTTTATGATTATATTAATGTTCAAAAGATTGGTTCTCCAATAAACTCTCAAGAAAAATTTTCATTTAATTTTGATACAAAAAAAATAGATTATGTTTTAGAGATTTACGACTATTGCCGAGAGTCAATTAATAATTGCGACAAAATTATAAGCAAAAGTTATAATGGGATAGACCAAAAAGAAGCAAAACAGATTGGAGAGGGTTTTTCTGAAAGAATAAAAGAATTTTCATCAGTCCAAAAAGAATTCAGCAGATTTAATTCAAGACAATTAGAAGAACTTGTTAGAAAAGAATATTCTTATAGGTTGAAAATGGCTGATGGAAGACTTGCTGGGAATTCAAGAACCCCTATAGAAAAACTTCTTTCTGAAGAAGAGATTAAGAAAATTGAAAATTATATCGGGGAAAAGCCAGAAAGAGAGAAGATTAAAAAAGAACAAGAAGAAGCTAGAAAAATAGAATATGAAAAGCAGGAGAAAATTAGAATAGAACAAGAAGCCAGAAAACCAAAAGCAAAATTAAAAATTGGGGGCGGAGTTGTGCTAAATACTAAAAGTTCGCATGTTGGGTCATATTTTGGAATAAGCCCACAAATAACAAATAAAAAAGGAAAAGGATTTGCAATGGATCTTGATATGTTTTTTATGAATTCAAAAATAGATTTTGAAGTTTCTGGAAGAGATTATTACGAAAATGAAGTGGCTGGATATAGTGGTAGTAAATACTTCGTTTCCGATATGTTCTATCACCTAAATATTTCAGCAAAGAATACTGTCCGTCTTGGATTGAATATGGGTTATGTTTCTCCTGCTTTTGAAATGTTTACAAGTTTTGGATTCTTAAGACAAAAAATGCTAATAACAACAACTGATAATGTAGAAGAATATTATATTAAAGACGGAATTAAAGGACAATCTTCATTTGAAATCAGAAAAAGCTCTTGGGAAACAAAAAAATTCTTTGGACCTTTCTATCTTGGTCTTGGAATTGAAATTTTTCCTTTTTCTAAAGAAAATGGTCATGAAAAGAATCTTTCCCTTTCTTTTGACGGGTTGATTGGTTTAAAGAGGGAGATGGAAACTCTGTATAGAAGAGGAATCATTTATTCTCCAAGACATTCTATAATAAACACCGGACTAAAATACACTTTTAGAAAATAAATCAATGTTGAAAATTTAGAAAATATAAACTAAATGTTTTTAAATTAAAAATTCATAGAATAATAATGGAAAGAGGGGAAGAGAATTTTATAAAAAATAAATTAGATTCAAAAATAATTATTGAAAAATAAAAAATGAGAGAAGAAATTAGAAATTGGATTGAGCAGGCAAAAAGGGATTTAAAAAGCGCGGAGAATAGTTTGAAAAGCGAAGATTATTATTTATGCGCTTTTATGTGCCAGCAAGCAGCTGAAAAAGGACTAAAAGCATTAATTATTAAAAAAGAAAAGAAACTTATTAAAATGCATGATTTAGTAATTCTTGGCAGGAAAATAGGATTGCCGGAAAATTTATTGTTAAATTGTGAAAAGCTTTCAAAAGTGTATATAGAATCCAGATATGGAATTTTAGAAAATGAACCCCCTTATAAAAAATTTAAAGAAAAAGATGCTTTAGAATTTATTTTTATTGCTAAGGAGATTTTAGAATGGCTAAAAAAGAAGATATAAACATTGTCAAGGAATTTAAAGAAAAATTGCAAAAGAAAATTCCAATTAAAAAATTGATATTATTTGGAAGCAGAGCAAAAGGCAAAATACATCCGTGGAGTGATTTTGATTTAATTGTTGTGAGTGATAATTTTAAAAGAAAAAAGTCATTTAAGAGAGGAATTGGTTTTTATGAAGATTGGAATTTTGATTATCCTGTTGATTTTATTTGCTTAACAACCAATGAATTTAATAAATTAAAAAATAAAATAACCATTGTTCAGCAAGCTGTAAAAGAAGGAATTGAAATAAAATGAATGGAACAAAAATCAGGAAAATTTTTGACAAATTCGTCTTCAGGGAAAAGCCGAATTAAAGAAGGAATTGAAATAAAATAAAACAAAAAAATGAAAATTAAAAGAGGAAAAAAAGCTCAACTTACAATCTTTATCATCGTTGCAATAGTTGTTGTGGCAATAGTTGCTTTGCTTTTTGCAATCCCTAAATTAAGAACTGCTGTTGGATTTGAAAAACCTGAATCTCCTGAAAATTTTATTCAGACCTGTCTTGAAGATACAATAAAAGAAAATGTTGAATTAATCTCGTTGCAGGGAGGGAGTTTGGAGCCGTCGCCAAGTATTTTATATCAGGATATTGAATTGCAATTCTTATGTTATACAAATGAAGATTTAAAACCCTGCGTAACTCAAATACCTTTTTTAAAAGAGCATATTGAAGATGAAATTAAAAAAAGTATTGAAGAAGATGTTGATTTTTGTTTTAAATCTTTGAGAGATACTTATGTGGAAAATAATTATGTGGCTAATTTCAAACCTGGAAAGACGATAGTTGAATTACTTCCGCAAAGAATTGTGACAACAATGGATTATGAATTTACATCTTCAAAAGCAGATGAAACTCAGAGACGCGAAACATTCAGAGTAATTTTGAACAATAATCTTTATGAACTTACAGCTATTGCACAGAATATATTGAATTGGGAAACAAGATATGGAGATGCTGATTGTGATTACTACATGGACTTGTATTCCGAAATAAAATGTGAAAAACCTAAGAGAACAACCGATGGAACAATCTATGTTATAACAAATAAAGCCACCGATGACAAATTTCAGTTTGCTTCAAGAAGTTTGATAATAGGTCCGTTTGGTTAAAATGTTAAATAAAAAATTTAAAAAAAAGAATTCAATGAAAATGGGTTTTTCTTTTTAAAAAAGAAAAGCTACAATGTAAAAGAAAACTAAAAATGCCAAAAAAATGAAAATTAAAAAAAGAGCGATAATTTTTTCGCTAATTTTATTTGTAAGTTTAATCAGCTTTAGCTCTTTTGTTTCATCTGAAACTCTTTTTTGCGCTGAAAAAACAACCGATAACACTTGGTGTCAGAACGTTCCTGAAAATAAAGTTGATAAAGATTTTAGATGGGCTCCACAAGCATGTCAAATAACTGCCTTTTGTAAAGTAGGAACTTGCATAAGCGGGGATTCCGGAACATGCACTCAAAATACTCCTCAAGCACTTTGTGAATCGCAGGGAAATAGTTGGAGTCAAGAACCTAAAGATAATATTCAGGCTTGCAGACCGGGATGTTGCATTCTTGGACAGGAAATTTCATTTGTAAATCAGGCCACATGTAAAGGTCTTGCGAGTGATTATGGAGTTAATGTTAATTTTAGAGCTGATATAAATACACAATCTGCCTGCCTTGCTTTAGACACAACACCAACAGAAGGTGCTTGTGTTTTAGAAAATGCAATTACTTCCGAATCTGCGCCTTCAGGATTTTTTGAAAATCTTTTTGGAGGGGGAAGTTCTGCGCCTGAAACAACCTTAAAAATAGATTGCGTCCGCACTACTCAAAGCGGCTGCAGCTCTTTAAAGGGAAATTTTCACACCAGACTTTTATGCACCGCTCAAGACCCTAATACTGGAGGATACCTTTCAGATTGCGCAAAAGACAGCACAAAAACAATAATTTATAGAGATAAAGTTTATTTTGTTGACACTTGCGGAAATCGCGCAAATATTTATGATTCGTCAAGATTTGAGGGATCATTAGTCGGAGATTATTGGACAAAAATTCAAACTCCAACTTGTTCTGTTGGGAGCACGCCAAGTTCAACTTGCGGAGATTGCAGTTATAGATTAGGAACTATAGGCGCTGAATATAAAAGTGGAGAAAATGGAATGCCTACAAAACCTAAATATGGAAATAATGTTTGCAGAGATTTAGGTTGTGTTTATGAAGATGAAGAATATAAACACGGAGAAAGTTGGTGCGCTAAAACTCCAGGAGTTTATCCCAGAATCCCTCTTAATCTAAATGAAGATAAAAAAGAAAAAGAAAAAATAGCGAGAGGATCTGATACATATAATCTTCCGGGAAGTGAATATACAAGATTAAAATGTTATGATGGAGAAATTATTCCTGAAACATGCGGGGATTTTGCAAGAAATTATGTTTGTAGGGAAGGCAAAGATCCCGCTACAGAAAAAAAATCTGCTGCTTGTTATCATAATCCTGCAGCAAAATGTTTTGACAATAATAATGCAGAATCATGCGAAGAAAATGACCTTTGTAAATGGCTTCCAGGATATGCTCTGGGAGGATTGTTTATTGGATACGGTCTTGATGAAGTTGAAACTGAACTTGGAAAAATATATGAAAATAACACAGCAAGATATAATGACTTGCAGGGAACTTGCCTTCCTTTAATTACTCCCGGAACTGAGTTTTGGACAGCAGACGGCAAAAATGATTGCAAAGCTTTAAGCATAACAGAAAATGTATTGTTTGAAACAGGCGTAGGAACAGAAAGAGAAGAATTTGCTAAAGATGATGTTCAAAGAGCTTCAAACAGATGTATAGATAATTGCTGGGCAATTCCTTGGTATGGAAGCAAGAATGATAAAAAATATGCAGACATAGAAACTTTAAAAGCATTTCAGCTTGAAGATGGAAATTTGGATACTAAAGTTCAAGATGGATATTTTTCTAAAAGAGAGGGATATTATTGTAAGAAAAAAGCGGGCGAACCAGATATAATTGATAACTGGAAAGGTGGTGCTGAAAAAGGAAATACAATAAATTGCGGAGGCGGAAAAGATTCACAAGAAAGAAGATTTAAACAATTTTATACTCATGAGCAATGGCTGGACGCAATTTCAGAAAGAACAAGATCTCTTGGGGATTGCGGATATAAACCACACGCTTACAACGGAAAAAAAATCGGCGGTAAGACTTTTAATTGGATTGGAAATCCTGATTCTGAAAAAATAATTGTAAGCTTTTTTAAATTAACGCAAAAACAGGAAGAAAAAGAACTTATTGGAGAGAAAAAACTTCTTTATAGGGGACCAGATATAAGGGCAGGCAAACCAATATCAATATCAGGATTAGGGTATAGGGGTTTATAAAAATAAAATGAATAAACAAATATTTAAAAACACCAAAATATTTAGTAACTTTATAATGAAAACACTAAAAAACAAACTCTTAATTGGAGCAATGGCAGCTCTTGGAGCTTTTGGAAATGTGGATGCTCAAAATACGGAGTCTAAAAATTTAAATCAAGACGAGATGAAGATAACATTTGGGTGCAGGGATGAAAATAATAATAAAACTTTTGATTGTTTTGAAGAGGGGCATTTTAAAAGAGAGCTTTTCTGGGGAGAACTGGGCGGGAAAAAAGCGAGGATTATATATTTAGAGGATAAGTCAAGAATTGTAATAGCTGTAATAAATGATCTCCAAATTGAAAATTCCAGTGGAAAATACATCAGAGATTCAGGAAAACAGGTGCAAGAAAAATTTTCATTTACTCATAACAAGGAAATACTTACGAAAGTGCCTATCGGTACTATGTTTTATGAAAGAATAGAATTTACTCCAAAAGATACTCTAGCATCTTCTTTATCAGTTTCATCAGAACAAGAAGCTTATGAAATATTCGGTAAAGAATATGTAAAAAGAGCTAAAGAATTAATAAATTCATGTCAAGATTCTTTAGAATTTGTTAATTTGCTTAAAAAAGAATATAATAGGTGGAAAATTATAGAAGACGAAAATGGGAATATGGTTGAAATTAAACCTGAAATATCTAATGTGTTTTTTCAGAGAGCAAAAGCTGGAATGCCGGAATAAATAAAAAATTAAAATGAACAAAAAAAAGGTGAATAAAAGAGGCTGATAAAAAATGAGAGAAGAAATTAAAAATTTATGGGAACAGACAGAAAAAGATTTTGAAGTTGCTGAAAAAAATTTTAAGATTAAAGAGTATTATGTTTCAGCTTTTTTCTGCCAGCAAAGTGTTGAAAAAACGTTAAAAGCTTTTTTTATGATTAAAAAAGGCAAATCTGCAGGACCAACACATTCTTTAATATATTTAGCAAAAGAAACAAAAATTCCTTCTGGATTTTTTGGAATATTTCAAGATTTATCCCCTGAATTTGTGACAACGAGGTATCCTGATGTTGCCGGAGACGCACCTTACAAACTTTATTCAAAAGGAAAAGCGCAAGATTATTTAATTAAATCCGGGAGATTAATAAAATGGATAAAACAGCAAATAAAATAGATAAAAAAACATATCAGTTGATTAAAAAACATTTAAAGTTTTTAAAAAAATTTAAGCCGCAGAAAATTATATTATTTGGAAGCAGAGCGAGAGGGGAACATTTAGAAGGAAGCGATGTTGATTTAATAATAATCTCTGAAAATTTTCAGGGTGTTGAATTCAGGGAAAGAATTTCAAGAGCATATGGATTATGGGACAAAAAACAAAATTTAGATATTATTTGTTATACTCCAGAAGAAATTAAAAAAAGAATAAATCAATTAGGGATTGTTCAGCAAGCTGTAAAAGAAGGAATTGAAATAAAATACTAATACAAAACTTTAAAAATATGAAAATTTATAGTAACTTTATAATGAAAACACTAAAAAACAAACTCTTAATTGGCGCAGTAGCAACTCTTGGGTTTTTTGGAAATGCGGATGCGCAAAATTCCGAAAACCAACATAAAGAATATCAAGTTTATTATAGTATAAATAATAACTATAATGAAACATATTCTATAGAAAAATCACTAATCTTAAAAGATGGGGAGAAATATTTACTAACTCTGCGTTATCTTATTAATAAAGAAACAAAAGATTTTGTAGTAATCTTAGGTCATAGAACAGAAGAACTGAGAGCGTGTCAAGACATAGAGAAGATTGTGGAATTTTTTACTGTTCATAATAATTTAGGACTTATTGATTATTCCCAAATAGATTATTGTAAATCTCCCCCAGAAGTATTATATAGAGGGAAAAAACTAACAAAAGACGAACTTGAAAATCGTTTTGAGGAAGCATTTGTAAGAAGAACAAAAGAGATATTTGATTCCCGCAAAGACTCTTTGAGCATGATAAATTTGGCTAAAAAAGAGTATGAACTTGGAAAATTAATCAATAATGAAGTAAAAATAGAGAAAGTTGCTAAGAAATTTTACTGAAATTTTAAAAGAAAAATATAAAAATGAAAATTAAAAGAGGAAATATGAAATTAAATAAAACTTTAGGTTTAACACAAATATTAATTTTATTAATTGGAATTTTTGCATTTAGTTTCATGATTGGAGAAATCGGAAAATCTCAAGGAATTGAAATTGCGAGAGGTGTGGGAATTGTGAGCGGGCAGAATGCAAATTTATCCCAAGGAGAAGGTGCTTATTGGGCAGAAATCAATAGAGAAGAAATCCCTCCAATCACTACACAAACAACCCCGGGTGAAGATAAAGAAGAAAAAGTAACTGGAAAGGTTGAAACAATAGACGGAAAAAAATATTATGTAATTAGAGATAGTGAAGGCAAGATCATAAACAAAGAATTATTGGACGAAGACGATACTAAAAAAAATGAGACTGGAAAGGATGAGCTTAGTGATAAGGGGAAAAATAAAGTAAATAATTGGCTTTTAACTACAGGGGGCGGTATTGTGGCCTCTAAAGTAACTGAATTGATTAATACTGGGGAAGTGAAACTTTTTGGAAAAGAAATATTAAAACTTTCAGGAAAGACAACGGAAAAGGTAGGAGAGGAAGTAGCAAAGAGAGCATTAAGCAAGACTTTTGGAGGACAACTTGCAATTTCAGCGGCAGGCTCAGCTCTCGGAGCTGCGATAAATTGGGCAATTTTTAAATGGATTGTAGGAGCAGATGTAAGAAATATGAGGAGCGCATCAACTGCTTCAGCTATAGGTTTTGCTGCCGGCACTGCTGCTGGCGTTGCGGTTGGAACATCTACTGCTCTTGGCGCTACTGTTGCTACTGGAGCTACGATCGCTACCGGGGGCACTCTTTTAGGAATTGGAACTTTCGGAATTGGATTAATTGTCGCACTCGTAGTTGCACTATTTATCACTTTAGCTTCATTTGAAAATTATTCAAAAGAAGTTTTCAATTATCTTGTTGAAGCATGGGAGCCTGATGTTGGAGGGGGTGATTGTGATTTATGTAATGAATTAGAATTTGGATGCACTGAATATCAATGCAGGAGTTTTGGAAAAGGATGTGAAATAGTAAATCCGGGCAGTGTTCAGGAAGTGTGCGTCTGGAAAGATCCTGATGATATTTTCCCTCCGAAAATTACTGCTTTAGAGAAAGTTTTGCCTTCAGCTGATTATGAATACAGACCATTGTCGGGAGTAGTTACAGGAGTCAAAATATTTTATACAAAAGATTCTTCTTCCAATGGATGTATTCTCCCTTACTCTTCAGTTACTCTTGGAATTAATACAACTAAATATGCAGATTGTAAAATAGATACAGAGAGAACTTCAAGTTATGAAGAGATGATTGCTTCAATGACTAGCTTTGAAGGATTTGAAAATGAACATATATTAAAACTTCCGCATGTTGCAGCTCCGAGTGTAGAAAGCCAAACAGCATCGGGAATTCCTATAACTCAAATTACAAATGGCCAGAATCAAGAATTTTTTATAAGATGTGAAAGCGCAAATGGAATCTCAAATGTAGACGAGTATATTATGGAATTCTGCGTTCAGGACGGACCGGATGCATTCCCGCCAGTAATTTTGGGAACTAATCTTGAAGGAAAATTTTTGCAATACAATCAGTCTGAAGCAAATTTGCAAATATATACAAATGAACCTGCCGAATGCAAATGGAGTTTTGAAGATTTAAATTATGATGCAATGCAATTTGAAATGAATCAATGTTCACAAACAGAAGGAGATTATATGTTTCCGCCATTCAGTTATGGATGTCTTGGGAAGTTAGAAGGCATGAAAGACAGAGTTGAAAATAAAGTATATATAAGATGTAATGACAAGCCATGGTGGACATCTACAGACAAAGGAGCAAGATATGCAAATGAACAATCACATGTTTTAAAACTTCAGGGAACAGAGCCGTTAGTATTGGATGAAATAACTATCAATGGAAAACAAAGTGGAGCGACAATAAAAGATTCTGTTTCAACTATAAATGTAAAACTGGAAGCAAAAGCTAAATTTGGAGCAGACAATGGAAAATCAATATGTCAATACGAGTTTGGAGGAAACTGGATTGATTTTTATAATGAGGGAAGTTCAGGTTTTGTAAATGTAAATACTCAGAGAATTCCTCTTTCTGAAGGATTTTATAATTACAGCATAAGATGCTTTGATGCTGGATTAAATAGCGATGAAGGAAATATAAAATTTACTCTTGTTACAGACAGAGAAGCGCCAGTAGTCGCGAGAGCATATTACGACGTGAATAATTTAAAAGTTATAACCGACGAGCCTGCGCAATGCGTTTATACTTCTCAAACAAATCTTGGATGCACTTATAATTTTGCAGACGGAACTGCAATGAATGAAATCGGAGAGTCAATTCACTACACTTCATGGCAGGCAAACAAAAAATATTTCATTAAATGCAAAGATGAATTTGGAAATCAGCCTCTTCCCGGACAGTGCAGTATTATTGTAAGAGCTTTTGAAAGTTTTGAATGAAAAGTGTTTTAATTATAAAATAACTACAATCAAAAAGCTTAAATAGAAGTTATACATTAAAAAAGCATGGAACAACTTGAGAAAGTTTTGAAAAAAGTTGAACTAAAGACAAAAGAAGCAAAACTTTTACTTGTGGAAAAACCTCTTTATAAAGGACTCCTAAAAGTAGAAGAGAGCGCTTATATGGGCCCAACAAATATTAAATATTGGATGTAATTTGTCTTTGGAATATAAAATGGACTTTTCTTTTATTTTTATAGGCAACACTCATTCTTTTGTAAATGATTTTTTAAAGCAAAAAGAAATTATAGAATTAATAAAACCAGAATTTGTATTAAGTGAAGAATTAGAAAATTTAAAATTAGATACAGAAGATAAGTTTAAGGAAATTCTAAAAAAGAGAGATATTTCTAATATGACCTCTTTTAATGATGTTGAAAAACTAATAAAATTGTGTTTTGAAAACAAAATTAATCTAATCGGAATAGATTTCCATAATTTTGGATTTGATGATTATTTGCAAAAAAAAATTAAAAATCAAAAAGAACTTACAAAAGAAGAGGAAAGAAAATTAAATGAAATAATTAAGAAAAGAGAAAAATACCACCTCTCTAAAATCTTAGAATGTAAAGAAAAAACAAATAAACCAATTATAATTATTATTGGATGCTGGCATTTAAGGGAAGATTCTTTATTAAGAAAAAAATTAAAAAATTATAAGATTATTGCTCCCATAGATGATAAAGGAAAAGTTATGTTTGCTCCACAAAAAGATAAGAAAATTAAATATGGAGAGATAATTTCAAATGACGCAGAAACTGAAAATTAAAGATTCTTTATATATCTTAAAAGATGCTGAGGATAATTATGTTTTTATTTCCACTGCAACCCGAAAAGTGAAAAAGTTTCAAGTAGACTCTTTAGTTAAAAATGTGATTAAATTTCTTGACTCAGAATCTTCAGAACAAGATTTAATTGAAAGACTATCTAAAGATTATAATATTCGGGATATAAATTTATGCTTGCAAGCATTAGAAAAAGAAGGAATAATAAGAAAATATGAAGAAGATTTAAAAGAAGACAGAAATCATAGACAATTATTATTTTTAGATGAACTAACTGATTCAAGAAAAGAAACTTTAGAACTGCAAAGAAAAATAAAAAATTCTAAAATTGCAGTTTTTGGTGTTGGCGGAATCGGAACCTGGATTGTAAATGGCTTATATCAAATTGGCGCGGGAGAAATAAGAATTACTGACCCCGATATTGTGAATGAAAGCAATTTGAACAGACAATTATTTTTTGATTCTGGTGATGTTGGCAAGTATAAAGTTGATGTTATAAAAGAAAAATTAAAAGATGCAAAAATTTTACCTTTTAAAAAAAGAATAGAATTAAACCAAAATCTTGAAGATATTATTTCTGGCTGTAATTTTTTAGTAAATTGCGCCGATTCTCCATCAGTTACAGAAACAACAAGAATTATTGACCAATATGCTGCGCAGCACGGAATTGCTTATTGTGTTGCTGGAGGGTATAATTTACATTTAGGAATGGTTGGTCCAATTATCATTCCAGGAATTACTAAAACATTTGATGATTTTATAGAATATCAAAAAAGAATGGACCCTTTAAAAGATTTAGAAAAAATAAGAGATATCAAACAAACAGGAAATCTTGGACCAATTGCCGGAGCAGTTGCAAATATTCAAACAATGGAGATTTTCAAATATCTCACAGGAAAAGGAAGAATAAACACTAATAGATTTGCAGAAATAGATTTTATGGATTTAAGAGTTGAATGGAGAGAATTTTAAATTTGATCACTCCAAAATTCAAAAAATTTATAATCAATTTTATTAGCGTTCAATAAATTTATGGTCTCTTGAGTATGCTCTATTGGAATTACAAAAGATAAACTTGATAATTTTTTTCCATTTGTCTTTTTAAGAAGCCCTTCTGCAGAATAACCCTTTTCTTTCCTGCCGAATAATTTTCTCAGTATAAAATTTCTTTTTGCAATATTTTTTATTGAAGATAAATTAAAATAGCTAAAGCCTCTCATTTTTTCAGGACTCTCTTTATATCTTCCATACAGAACTATTCCTTCACTTATAATGCTCCTTTTTAATTTCCATTTATCAAGATTTCCTACTTTAACTGCAAGAGGATTTTTTATTCCTTTTAAAATCCAAGCATCTGCAATTTTTGATTTATAGAATTTATTAATTTCTTTATTAATTGTTTTTTTAATCTCTTTTTCATTATTTTCAACATTTACAAATAAATCAATATCGCTTTCTTTGCCTGCCTCTCCTCTTGCTGCAGACCCAAATAAAATAATCTCTTTTGCCTTAATCTTTGACAAAATAAATGAAACAAAAGATGATGCATAAGCGATTAAGTCTTTAGATTTTAACATTTTCATTTTTAAATAAACCAAAAAAAGTTTCTTTTAATTTTAGAAAATTATTTAATATTTCTTTTATCTGATTTTTAACCGGCTTGCCGTACATCAGGATATTTCTCTCTTCTTCTATTTTATAAATTAAATCATAAATCTCTTGTTTTTTAGAAAAATTAACATTAAGTTTTCGCTCTATTAAAGGTTCTTTTTTTTGTTCCGGTTTTGGTTTTTTAAACCAATCGTGTTTAACGATTTTCCCGATAGAAATCTTATTTATGACATGCAGATATAATTCTAAAAACTGGATGGAACATGCGGAACAATGAAATCCGATAGTTATGGGCTTTTTTTCTATTCCTTCATCTATAGCGTCTTCTATTTCTTCTAAATGCTCTTTTATCTTTTTTTTGTGCTCTCCTATTGAGGTCATGGTAAATTTTATACCCAAATTGGGTATATTTTAATCCTTATAAACTTTTCGGTAAATTTTATACCCAAAGTAGGTATATTTTAATCCCTGATTTTAAGTGTTTTAATTATTAAATAACTACAAACTAAAGATTTAAATAATCTTTTCTTATATTAATAAAATGAAAAAAACTTTATTAAATATTTTACTGGCAGGAAGTTTAATTTTCGGAGCAACAAACAAATCTTTTGCCCAAGATGCCTCTCAAACTTCAAAAGAAAAACTTTTTCCAAATTTAAATTTTTATTTTGAAACAGGGGAATATGCAAATAATCTTGGTTATCCAGAATTTAAAAAATATGTTGAGGCATGGTTGAGTGATTCGCCTAAAGAAGACCGGATAGGAAAAATTTGGTTCTATTATAGAGATACAAATAATGATGGCGTTTATGATTATATTTATGTTAAAAATACGGGTTTTTCAATAGAATCTCAAGAGAAATTTTCATTTAATTTTGATACAAAAAAAATAGATTATGTTTTAGAGATTTATGACTTCTGTCCAGAAGAAATTCGTTATTGCGACAAAATTATAAGCAAAATTTATAACGGGATAGGTCAAAAAGAAGCAGAACAGCTTGGAGAGGGTTTTTCTGAAAGAATAAAAGAATTTTCATCAGTCCAAAAAGAATTCAGCAAATTTAATTCAGGACAATTAGAAGAACTTGTTAGAAAGGAATATTCTCATAAGTTGAAAATGGCTGATGGAAGACTTGCTGGGAATTCAAGAACCCCTATAGAAAAACTTCTTTCTGAAGAAGAGATTAAGAAAATTGAAAATTATAGAGAAGAAAAGGAATAAACAAAATGAAAAAAACTTTATTAAATATTTTACTGGCAGGAAGTTTAGCTTTTGGAGTTGGAAATAAATCAAAAGCCCAGGATTTCTTTGATTCCGAATTTATAAATAATGACAGCGACGATTTTCCTGAAGAAGTTTTTGGGGTTTATGAAGAAAATGAAGACAAGAAAGAGATTATTTATTATTCTGATAAAGACGATGACAATTTTCATGAGAATATAAAAAATTTATCTATCAAAATTGATTCAAATGTTAAAGGGCGTTATTTTCCATACATCTTCGTTATTCAAGAATTATACGTTAGCAAAAGCTCAGAATTTATAGATATTTCAATTAAAAAGTATGGTCTTAATAGGCAATCCGAAAAAGCCCTTTCCAAGATGTCTCATGAAGAAAATGTAAAAGGTTATAAACAGATTTTAAAAAAAGGCACCCTCTTGCAACCCTATTCTAATAATTCCTGGAAAGCTTTAACAGAACAAAATCTTTATGAACTTTTTGGATCTCCTTTTGGAGATAAAATTAGAAGAAGAATAAATGGTTCACAATCTAAAACTAAATTAATGGAAGTTCTTAAAGAAGGTTTTTTCACAGATTAGAGAGAATAAAATGAAAACACTAAAATCAAAAATTAATTAAACTTCAAACCATTTAAATTAAAATGAGAAAACTAAAAACACTAAAAAATATTTTACTCTACTCCCAAGCCCGCTCGGATTTTTACTTTTCACTTCGCAAATATTTTCTCGCGAACTTGCTCGCAACAACCGTTGGAATAAGTTTTGGAATTAATAAAGGATATTCTCAGGAAAAAGAATATTATGTAGGGGATCCTACTTATTCAGAAGAAGGAATAAAAAAGGTTGATGAAGAAACTTTTTGGAAAATAGCTAAGGAGAATAACCACTATCGTTCTGGAATGGAAGATGAACTTAATAAGAGTCCGTTAACAAAATGGTATGTGATTCCTGGAGAGGATAAAAATGGCGGATTTAGATCGTCCGGGTCTGCACCAAAAACAACTCAAAGTTATAAAGCAGGAAGCTATCAGGCAACTCCAACAAAACAAGTTGAATTTAAATCAAATAATTCCCAAACAATTCAAAATTCTAATACTCAAAATAAAATAACTCCTGGCAGAAATATTAATTATTCCACTCCAAGCAATTCAAATAAAAATTCTGATTTAGAAGATCTAGGAAAGGCAGTAATTATAGGCGGAGCAGTTATTGGAGGAATATATTTACTTAATGAACTTTTCAAACCAAGAAAACCGAAGTATGTTTATACGGAGCCTCCAAAAGTAAATCCTCCCGCTAATGTAAATGCTGAAAAAAATTATATTTCTGAAAAGCAGTGGTGGGAAGAAACAAAAGAACCAAAAAAAGAAAATAAAAATTGGTGGGAAGAAAAAACAGATAAGCTATCAAAAGAACTTAGTGATTTAGTAAAAGAACAAAATAAATATTCTCCAGAAACAAAAAAGAAATTGGAAGAAGAAGCAAAAATAGCAGATGAATATTTCAAAGAAAGAGGAATGAATCCAGAAGGACAAGTTAGATATAAAATTGTTGGGACAGCTGAAATAGGACCAAATGGAGAGTTGATAAAAAAAGACAGCTATTCTCCTGAAAGAGAAATGACAGATGAAGAAAAAGTTATTTTGTATCATACTTATCAAGCAATGAAAAAGCATCCTGTAACAGGTTTAGTGATGGAAG
>Ga0209211_10001341_pt1 | contig 46858 bp, 40 predicted proteins | sample RifGroA2_FD_183992 | JGI IMG/M metagenome (GOLD analysis project Ga0209211, IMG submission 183992) | Groundwater microbial communities from Rifle, Colorado, USA - Groundwater A2 (SPAdes) (version 2) | ecosystem: Environmental > Aquatic > Deep subsurface > Groundwater | place: Rifle, Colorado...
AATGTTCGTCGTCTTCGCAATAATTTTCGCACTGCTCTTTTGACTTGCATCCGCCGGGCATTTCTCCCTTCATCATCAAGGGCATTATTTTTCTGGCCATCTCCGCTTCTTCTTTGGGGATGAAACCGGCCGCTTCGGCAAAACTCAAACATTCTTCCATATGCGAAGAATCGGAACAATACGCGTCGCATTGATTTTTGCCCTTGCAGTTGCCCGGCGGTTTAATGCCGGATTTTATCGCCTTGGCCGCTTTTTTAGCCTCTTCCAATTCTTCTCCGCTCATAAAACCGGCTTTTTCGGCAAAAGCGACGCACTCTTCAATGTGGTCGGTGTTTTCGCAGTAAGTTTCGCATTGTTTTTTGTTCCCGCATCCGCCCGGAAGATTGGCCCCTTCTTTTAAAGCCTTGGCTACCTGTTGGGCTTCCTTCAATTCCTTTTCGTCAATGAAACCGTTTTTTTCCGCGAAAGACAGACATAAGTCTATGTTCTTTATGTCTTCGCAATAAGCCTCGCATTCTGTTTCGTTTTTGCAATCGCCCGGCCTGTTTTTGGACTTGGCGAAAGCTCTGGCTTTGCTGATTTCTTCTTCAGACATCAAGTTGTGCTTTTCAGCGAAATCCACGCAAGGAGAAATGTTTTCCTCCTTATCGCAATAAGCCCGGCACTCCGTTTCGTCTTGGCAGCTTCCGAGTTCTTCCACCGGGAAAATAATATCCTCGCTGTTCTCGGCTTTGACAATCGCGAAACCGACAAAAACCGCGGTTAAAATTATAAGGGTCGGCGCGATAAAATTTTTTATTTTTTTAATCATAATGATAAAATTTATTTGCTAAACGGATTTTTATAAACATCTTTGAAAGGATTAGTTTTAGCTTCCTCAAAAGGATTGGTTTTGGCGTCGTAGGGGTTGACGTCCGGAAGCCTTTCCGCCGGGTTGTGAACTTGCCCTGCTGGCGCGGCGAGCAAATCCTCTTTGTCCGTTTTTTCTTTTGGCGCGTTCGCCGTCCTGTATTTAGCCGCCGTAAAATAAAAAACCGCTCCCATAATTATAACTATCGCCGCGATGGCAAAAATAATGACATTCTTTTTATTATTGTCTTTTTCCATAAAATTTTATTTAAACTTATTTTTAATAAACCTTGATTAAATTATACTTTAAAAAATCATTCGTTCAAACTTATCAGCGGCACGAAAGCGAAACCGGGATAAATGCTTTCTTCAAATTCCGTTTCAGATTTTTTGACAAGCAAATGAATGGCGTCTTTTACGGGGGCGACGATTCGGCCGCCGATTTTGAGCTGTTCTTTCCACGCCGCGGGCAAATCCATTCCCGAAGCCGCCGAAATTATTCTGTCAAAAGGCGCTTCTTCCGGCATGCCTTTGGTGGCGTTGAAAGAATGAAACTCTACTATTTTATTTTTTATAAATCCGTATTTGGCGACATTTTTCCGGCCAAAAGCCATCAGCTCCGGAATTAACTCCGCGGCAAAAACTTTTCCGCCGCCGGAAACCATATGAGCCAGCAACGCCGTCTGCCAGCCCGAACCGGAACCGATTTCCAAAATTTTGTTTCCTTTTTCCGGCTGCAACAATTCCAGCATAAAAGCCACCGTCAGCGGCTGGGAAATCGTCTGCCCGAAACCTATCGGCAGAGGCGTATTGAGATGCGCCCTGTCTTTCAATTCTTCCGGGACAAAATCTTTCCGGTCAACCTTTTCAAAGGCCTCAATAATTGAAGGGGTTTTCAAAATCCCCTCTTCCATCAGCTCTTTGATGAGATATTTCATGGCCCTTATTTAATCAACGATAGTCATCGACTCTATGGTCACATTTTCCACAGGGTGGTCGTTTTTTGCTTTATCCGTGGCGACATTTTCTATACTGCTCACTATGTCCATCCCTTCAACGACTTTGCCGAAAACCGTATGCTTTCCGTCCAGCCACGGCGCGCTTTCCGCGGTAACGATGAAAAATTGGCTGCCATTGGTGCCGGGTCCGGCGTTAGCCATGGCCAAAACTCCTCTTATTATTTTATTGGAATTTATCTCGTCCTTGAAAGCGTATCCCGGCCCGCCGATGCCGTCGTTTGACCAATCATCGTCTTTGCTGTTCGGGTCTCCGCCTTGAACCATAAAGCCTTTTATCACCCGATGAAATCTGGTTCCATCGTAAAATTTTTCCATGGACAGCTTTATGAAATTGCCGACCGTTTCCGGCGCGTCTTTGGCGAAAAGCTCCAGCTTGATTTCGCCCATATTCGTCTTCATAACGGCCATGGGATTGCCCGTGTAGCCGAGATTTTTAACGCTGGCGTCTTTTGATATTTTATTTTCCGATTTCATGGCGATTTTATAACCAAACATTGCTCCCAAGGAGCCTAAAATGATAATGATAAATATCAGCCAATGAGCCCCTCCTTTATTCACCCCGTTAGAAATTTGTTTATTCATAAATTTATTTCAAAAACGGGACTAATTTTTTAATCGCACGGGCGCCTTTTCTGATTAAAGATATTTTTCGGTCTTTGACTTTTTCCAATTCCAATTTTATCTTGTCGTGCGCGCCGTCTATGGCTTCGTTGAGAGTTTTCTCTGTCGCTTCGGCTCTCACGCCTTTTCCGTAATGCGGAACATGGATTTGGATTTCCGTCCGGTAAACATCGCCTTTGTTGTGATGATTGGTCGTTCTGCCCACTTCCACCCAAGCCTGGACGCTCTCGTCCATTCTGCGGATAAATTTCTCCAGCCCGTTCACTTTTTTCTCCGCATATTCGCGGATAGCCGGCGTCAATTCAAAATTCGTCGCCTTTAAATTTATATTCATAATTTTATTATAAACAAAAAAAACATTCCGGCAACCTAAAAGCTGTGGAAAATAAAAAATGGCGGGGGTTTGTTTTTCAAAACCTCCCGCCTGCAAATAAATCCAACTCGCTCTATTCAATAAATATTACTTCTGAATATTTCAACCTTACTATCTCAGCTTTCTTTTTTCTTGGTCTTTTTACTTGGAAAGATATGGTTAATTCCCCAACACCTTCTTTTGTTACAACTTCAACTCCTTTAATTTCTCCTAACTCATCTGTTGGGCCGGGTTGTCTTACAAACCCTAGCTCCTCTAGAATATTGCAACGAGCCACCGATGCCATCCCTATTGAAACAACCGCTCTTATTTTTTCTTTGGAGCTAGCAGGGATAAAAATAGTCTTCCCTATCATTTTTTCTATTTCTATCAAACTGATTTTTTCGTTTTCTTTTATTTGATGTCTTGTCATTTCCTACTTCTCCTTGCCTTACGGCAAAAAATTGTCCAACTTGGAAAATAATATGTTAAAGAATCTATTTTAATTATGCACATTTTTAGTCGCTTGTCAAGGTGCTCGGCATAATGTTAAAAAATCCTTATTTTAAGCCAAATTATGGTCACATATTAAATCATTAAAAAATGTACACGGTTTCTAGCGATAGCATTTTTTCGTGTACATTTTATCCGACGAAGGTGAGCTAGTTGCTTGTATAGAAGAATTTTTTAAGTTCAACCTCCGAAATAAAAGGTAAAAGTTTTTTAAAAATATTGTGCAATGTTCTGCGGTCTATCTCCTTAGTTTAGGCATAAAGAGATATTGGAATTTCGTAGTTGATAAAAATAGAAGGAGTTCGGCTTATAGATTTTTCTTCATCAAGAGTTTCTTCAAAATGAAGCTCGGTTGCTTCACGAACATTCTTCATCAAATCTTCGAAGTTTTTTGCTTGGGTGACAATGGCAAAATCGTTTGCCGAGGCTGTGTAATAACCATCTTGCCCTTTTTCAATTGAAAATTGAATGATATTTTTCATAATATTATTATATCTCTAATAACCAATTTTCGTCAAGGGTAAATATTTTTTGAACGAAATCTTAAAACCAGTCTTGTTTAAAAAACAGTTTACAAGCAAAATTGGCCGTTTTTATAGATGATTTTTTCGGCCTGCCTGTCCGGTAGGCAGGTTCCGTTTTTTAAAATCGCCGTAACGGTTCTGGGCGAAGTGGAAACAAGGTCGGTGTGAATCGCCGAGTCGTTGAAACCAAGATTCCGCCAATGCTCCTTGGATTTATCCGCCATGTCCCCGTCAAAAGTGTCGTGATAGGAACTACCCAGAGCGATATGGAAATTTCCGTTCGGCCCGCCGGCGTTCTCGTCGTAAAGAGTCTCACCCATAAACTTGGTGATTCTGGAAAATCTTTTGTCGGTCAAAGAAAATTCCCCTATTTTGTCGGCATTCTCCGCTTTTATCATTTCTAAAAGCACTTTCTCATTTTTCTTGGCTTTGGCTTTTATCACTTTCCCGCCCTTGAATTCCAATTCTATCCCTTCAATAAGATTGCCGTAGCTGTAAAGCGGCTGATTGAACTTTGCCCAGCCTTCCGCTCCCCGCCAATCGGGCGAAGTGAATATCTCAAAGCTCGGCACGTTCCGTCCGCTTCCGCCGACCCATTTTCTTTTTTCTCCCATATTTATTTTCAAATCAACGTCGGGACCGGTTACGCGCAATTTTTCTATCTTCAACTCATTGAGTTTATTTTTGTATTCGCCGATTTTTCCGTAAACACTTTTCCACTCTTGGACCGGATTGGCTTTGTCTAAAAAACAAGCTTTGATTATCTGGCTCCAATATTCTTTCAAAGACAAGCCGGCTTCTTTAGCCATGTCTTCCGTGGCGTAAAGGGCTATTGTCCAAGTAAATTTGCCTTTGTTTTCTTTTTCTTCCTTCCATTCTTTAAACGGCTTGAAGACTTGACTCGTAGCCATTATTTTCTTCGGGTCTATATCTTTTAAAGCGAACTTATTGGTCTCGCTGTCTATAAAAATAGAGTGATCTGTCTGCTCAACCAGCCCTTTTAAAAATTTATCCGGAAAAAACTTCAGCTGATTTTCATCGGCCAAGTCGTAAAATTCTTTTTCCAAATTTATTTTCCCCTCGTCGGCGGGAAGATAATTGCTAAGGACATTGCCGCCAGCTTTTAAAATAGTCCGCCTTAGCTGGACGTAAAATGGCTTGGCGATGTCGTAAACCGTAAGCCTGACCGCTTCGCCCTTCTTAATCCCACGGCCTCCGCCCAAAGCGAAGTTGACGAGCACATCGGCGTATTTTTCCAAAATTTTTTGAGACGGCTGATACATTATGTTTTTTTAAGAAGAGAAAAAAGATGTTTGATAAAAACGCCGGTGCCCCAGATGATTATTATATAAGAAATAAACACCGCGAATCCGCCATGCCAAAACCAGTAGCCGAAAGTCATCGGCTCGCCGGAAACTTGGACGCTCTCGGCATGCGTGTCCTTTACAAATCCGGAATGAGCGACCAATTTTTCTTTCGCGAAGCGATTAGAAAAATGGAAGTACTCCTGTGGTGCGACCAGTTTTTGATTTTGATGAAACATAAACTTAATAACTACTTTACCATATTGCCGGAAATTACAAAACTTCGCCGCCGCCTGCCGCGTTTCCGGCCACGAATCCCGTCGTCCAGCAAAGCTGAAGGCTGTAACCGCCGGAAGGACGATTGATGTTTAAAGCATCGCCGACGATATAAAGGTTTGGAACAAGACGCGACTGCATTGTTTTGAAATTTATTTCTTCCAACGCCACTCCGCCCGAAGAAATAATCGCCTTATCCGCGCCGAGCAAGCCCTTAATGTGAAGCGGAATATCCTTCATTAAGGCGATGAGCTTCGTCCGTTCCTCGCTTCTCACGCTATGATTGGCCGTTTCGCCGTTTATTCCGGCAATCTCAAGCGCGCCCGAAACAAGCGCCAAAGGGATAATCCGGCCCAATGTATTTTTAAGTTTTTTATTGCTCTCCGCCACAAGCAATGTTTGGAGCTTTTGCTTTAACGCGCCATGGTCAAGTTTGGGAAACAAATCCAAAGCGATAATATCTTCGCTCCCTTTGGAATACTCCGGGTCTTCGCTGTATTTTATCAGTTCGCCGATATCTCTGCTCATATTCAAAACTGTCGGCCCGCTGATACCGAAGTGAGTAAAAAGAAGTTTGCCTTTTTGCGCCAAATACTTATGCCCGTTTTTAAAAACGGTAAGCTTAATGTTTTCCAGCGTCAGACCGCTTAATTTTTTCGCCCACTCGTCTTTAAGCGCGATAGGCACAAGGGCAAAGTCGTTATTTATAATCTTGTGGCCTAATTTTTTGAGCCATTTGAATCCGTCGCCGGTTGAGCCTGTTTCCGGGCGCGAAACTCCACCCGTGGCGACAATGCAAGATTTTGCCGTTATTTCTGTTCCGCCCGCCTCGCCGCCTGCCTGTCCGGTAGGCAGGTCTTTAAGTCGGACGCTAATATTTTTCGTAAGATTGTCAATGGAAATATCGGCAACAGCGGCGCCAGTTCGTATTTCCACTCCGCCTTTTTTCATATACTCAATCAGCGCGTCCAAAACGGATTGGGCCTTGTTGGAAACAGGGAAAACTCTCCCTTCCGCTTCTTCTTTAGTCACCACTCCCCGCTCGTTGAAAAAAAAGAGCGTATCCTTGACGCCAAATTGGGAAAAGGCGGAAAAAAGAAACTGATCGCTGCCTTTGTATTTCGCCAGCATAGAGCGATTGTCAGAAATATTATTGGTGAGATTACATCGTCCGCCTCCGGTGACAAGAAGCTTTTTGCCAAGAGTTTTGTTTTTTTCCAACAACAAAACAGCACAGCCGCGTTCAGCCGCCCGTCCGGCCGCCATCATACCGGCCGGACCGCCGCCGATAACGACAACATCCGCTTTTATGTTTGTTTTACCGCAAATCAAATATTTTTTATTTCTCGGGACTTTTCTTCAAACTCTTGCTTGCTTATTTCTCCGCGGGCGTAGCGTTCTTTGAGAATATCCAGCGCCGATTTGCCGGAACCGCCGCCAGATTGCCTTACCAGCCATTTTATAAAATAAACAATGCCGGTGATTATCAAGACCCACCAAAAAATCATAAAAAACCAACCGAAAATTCCAAAACCAAATCCAAAGTTCATCATATTATTTGTTGAATTATTATTAAAAAAGGACGACCAATTTCCTCCTTGTCCCTCAAAGCCTTGGCGAAGGGGGAACATCATACTCATCATAGGCATCCAGCCAAGGCTTTCCATTGGAAACGCCGCCGAAGCGTCGCAGCCGGAAAGCCGTTTGCCCATAACGATATGAATCTGTTCCTCGCCGTCTTCGCCGTGCATCTGAATCATCATCGCGTTCATGGCGGCATGCGACTTGCCCGCCATAGTCCCCATAAAGTATTCACCAAGCGTTCCGTACTGCTCGTCGTTTAAATTCTCGCATAAGACTTCTTTTGCTTGTAATTTATCCCAAAGCTCTTTGCCCTCGGCTTCTTCCTTTATTGTATGGTCGTATATTTCTTGCGACACGCCGAAATCTCGCCCCATCATTTGAGCGTTCGCCACTCCGGCGGCCGAAACGGCCGCGATTATCATAAACATAGCCAGAAAATATTTTCTCATATTTTCATTTTATACCTATCTAATTTATCCGCAACCGGCAAAAGAAAATCAATTTTTATCTTAGCCAAACGATGTCGTCGGCGGACCACTCTGAAGGGAAATATATATCCGGTCCCTCTCCTCCCGCCACGGTCGGGCACGGCGCGGAGTCTCTTTTTTCTTTGGAAATAAAAACATCGCTTTCGGTAATGCCGTATTTTGCGTATTCGTCCAACACACCCCGGGTCATATGGGCAAACGGCGCGTCCACGGCCGGCGTTCTCATTGGACGCGTAATCTTCACGGCTATGTCAAAATTGTCCGTCGCCCCATCCGGCCCGCGCGCCAAATTGGCGGTGCCGATAAGCTGGCCGGCTTTCACCGATGAACCTTTCTTCAGGCTATCATCCAGATCGATATGGAAAAATATGAAATGCCACTGTACCGGGCTGATTGATTCCGGCGTCAGCCAAATCTGCCGGTCTTCTGGACCGCCCATATCGTCGTCTACCTTGGAAATTTTGCCGTCAAAAGGAGCGAGCGCCTTAACAACGCCATTTTTCCCGCGCAAATCGTCCCGCGCTTTCACATAGTGTTTCATTGAACGCGGAGTATCCTCCTTTTTGCCGGCGGCCGCGGTTGGATTTCTAAAGTCGTGTCCCGCGCAACTTCTGTACTTGGAGAATCCGGAAATTTGAGACAGGTCTAACGGATTGGAAGTTATAAATCTGCGGTTTAGCTTTTCCGGAGAAAGCGGGGAAGAAAATTTTGCCATGGCCGTTCCCAATCCGCCCAAGATTAAAACACCCAAGATTATCAATGTGATTTTAAATTTTCCCCGATTTGGAGAGTGTTCCTTCATAAAATATTTAATAATATTAATTATAGCGCGTTTGATTTACAATTAAGTCCGGCTCGTCGGTGCCAATACGATAAATTTTTCCATTTTTCATGGTGAGCTCAATCGCGTCAAAACCGGAGACATTAAAAATCCACATCTTCGGCCAGAACCACAATCTGATGCCCCAGCCGTAATACCAATGATTTTTTACTTTCCTGACCGCCGCGATTCCGCTTATCGGAAACTTTTTGCGAAAAATGCCCCAGCCAAAACGGATTTTCAAAAATTGTCCGTCAATCGCGACAGTAAGCGTTGAAAACGATGCAAGGATAAACAAAATGAGCGCCATTATAGCGGTAATGGCAAAATTTGCGCCGGAGTCATACGAAGGAGGTTCAACTCTGGCCGTGATCTGAATCCATACGAAAAGAACCGTCACGGACAGTGTGATAACCAGCATCAGGTAACCAATTTGTGTGTGTTTGTATGTGGTCATAATTTTTTTCAATTTAATGAGTTTAAATGTGTTGCTAATTTTCATAATAATTTTTACCGATTTCCTTTTACTCGATTGTGTGTCTTGCACAACATCTGGCAGTTTTTGGATGCTGTTTTGCCACCCTTGCTCCATGCTGCTACATGGTCGGCGTCCATTTCGGCTAACTTCCAAATTTTACTCTTGTTGGCGTCGTGTCCGATGGCGCAAAGCGGACAATTTGATTTGCCTTTATTTTCAGCATAAGCGGTTTGCGTTGAATAAACTGCTTTTTTAACCGCGTCATCAAAAACTCTGACTTCTATTAATTTTGTGTCAACAGAACCGCCTAAGATAAATTCAAAAATGCCTTTGCGATTTTTTACATACGGATCAGCGTAGAGCTTTTGTACTTCAGCTGACACTTTCTTTGGGTCATAAGCCTTCTTGTGATACTCCTCATACAGTCGTCCCCATTCAAGCCCGCGCATCTCACTTTCTACATCGGTAAATACGCCGGATACCCAGTCAATAACACTGTTGAAATGTTTTTTTAATTCATTGATATTTTTGTCGTGGCGATGAAGCGTCATATAGCCCTCAATATTTCCCTTGCTTACCCATTCAAGCGCCCGCTCCAAAAAATCCTGGCGGTTAGCGCTGCCTGATATATACGCGCTCCATTTCTGGATGTTTGCGTTTTGACGATTGCTAAATTCCTCTCTTGCCAATGTCACAAACGGCCCGGAATACACGGCATTAAGTAATTCCTGATTCCTAAGCGGGATTCCAACAATATTAATCGTTTTAAACCAATCTTTTATTTCACTTTCTTCGCCTTCACATTCGTAAATGAGCAGTTTCGTTTCCCAAATCTTGGTTTTCTTGTCCTTTGCCATACCGCTAAAATTTTGTTGCATCCCGTTTTCGTCTTTGATAGCAAATTTATCATTCACAAAACGCCCGATACTGGTGATGCGTTGTTGTCCGTCTAAAACTTCGAAAGTGTCATTATTAACTTTATGGAAGTAAATCAACCCAAGCGGATACCCTTTTAGAATTGAATCAATAACCGTCGCCTCTTTTCCTTCTTCCGCATAAATATAATTGCGTTGATACTCCGGCTGAATAGTTAGCTTGCCGGACAAACCGAATAACCCCTTGCCTTCCAGTTCGTTATACACAAACCCTTCGCAAATATCTTTGGCAGTAATGCTAGTTTTAAGTGTTGTTTTCATATTATTTTTTTGTTATTTTATTACCCCGTTTTTTTAATTGTTTAACCACCCGATCAAAATCTGAAATATAATTTTTATCCTGAATGACGCGATATTTTTCGTATTCTTTAAGCGCCAGCGCCTCGGCAACCTCGTGGCTGATACTCCCGGCTCCGGCCAATATATCCTGCTCATTGAATTTTAAAAAAGCGTCCAGTTTTTCCACCCAATTTTTCATATACATAGCCACTCCCTTTTTCGCCTGCATTTCCGCGTAATCAAGATACATTGTTACGATTCTGTTCAAATGATCGAGCTCTTTTTCATTCAAATAATTTTTGGCGATTATTACATCTGTTTCTCTAATATCTCCACTTGGCGAGTTTTTCCAAACGGTAAGCCCCATATTTACTTTCGCGCTATTCACCCTATCGCTTATTATTTCCGCCGCAGTTTTTCCGGTAATCGCAAAGTGAAGTTTATTTTGCACTGTCGCAAAAAATTGTTTAGTTATATCGCTCTCGGGAGAATAATCCGCGCTACATTGCGCATATATATCGGTAACTTTCTGATACATTCTTCTTTCGCTTGATCGGATATTTCTAATTCTCGCAAGCTGTTCTTCAAAATAATCTTTCCCAAAGATATTATATGGGTCTTTGAGCTTTTCATCATTCATTGTGTAACCTTTGATAATATACTCCCGCAACCGCTCCGTCGCCCAAATTCTAAATCTGGTGGCAGTGGCGCTATTTACTCGGTATCCGACAGAGATGATGGCGTCAAGATTATAGAATTCTACTTCTCTTTCTACTTGTCGGCTACCTTCGTTTTGAACTTGTGCAATTTTTGCACAAGTTGCCTCCTTTGTAAGCTCGCCTGTTTCAAAAATGTTTTGCAAATGTTTAGTAACGACGCTCCTATCAACACCAAACAACTCGGCAATCTTAGCCTGCGTCAGCCAAATATTTTCATCACGCAAAAAAATCTCAACTTTCACCTTTCCATTCGGATCTGTGTACAATAAAAACTCGGTGAAAGTATTGTTTTTAATAATTTTTTTAGCTTTTTTCATATTAATTTTTAATCATATTAATAAGTTGAGGTTTAGTCTGAATATGGTTTATTTTGTATTTCTTTGTATATTTTTTCCCAGAGCTGAATTTTATCTGATAGAGAGCCGTTTTTTTCTCTAATCCAAAATTTATCGTTCCAATATGGAGATTCGTCAAACAAATCAGAAAAAAATTTGGTACGAAATTTAACTTCATTTGGTAATGGTAATTTTTCTTTAAGAAACATCCATAAATCATCTAGATCAACCAACTCTTCAGAGGAGGCACCGTTTGTTTTGTAGTCCATTTTATTATCAGAATATCTAGCTTTATAGTGATCAGAAAGTTTTTTCAATAAACCATCATATTTATCAAGGACAGTATCCTTTTTTAGTATTTCTTTTAACTTGAATGGATTGTGGAGGTCTTCAAATTTTATTTTAATTTTACCACACTCAAGACTAATCAACGCTTTTAAAGATTTTTCTATTGCCTGTGATGCAAGCATAAATCCCGGGAATAATCCATTTAAAATACAACATCTTGCTGCCACATAATCTTGGTCAGCATCATATAAAAACATAAGAGTGCGATGATTTTTAGCACAATATTTTTGATTTTCATTTCTTGTCATCATAATAATTCAGATATTATTTTTTCCTATGCTTAATAAAAATTCTCTTAAATTTATTCTCTCCATTTATGACACAATGCGGATTTTTACCATCCCAAATTCCGCCAGAAAAACCTTTACCGTTATCTTCTGCCATTCCAATAATCTCAAACTGCTCAGGATTATATTTATCCAGAAAACTAATTGGTACGCCCATTACGCCGTCATAATCGCTCGGGATGGCATCGGTAAATGAAACTTCTATGGCATCGTAATTATCATATTTATCATACGCCTTTTTGCCTTTAATTTCTTTGTGCTTGCTGTATTTCAAATTTTCTTCCATTGTCATAAGCGGCAACGGTTGATGACGGCGACCGTGATCAATATTGGTGAACCAACAAACATTGCGGAACTTCACTAAACCTGTTTTTGCGTCATAAACTCCCGAAGCGAAATCGCGTGTATTTGGCGTAAAGAAATAAGCATTGCCGGCATGAAAACCATTTCCTAACCACAACTTGTTGTTTTTAATTAGCGGGAAAATCTCTTTGTAAGTAATCGCGTTCATATTGCCGATAATCACGAACTTTTTATTGTAATCAAAAAGTTGCTTCACATATTCACGAAATAAACTAAATGGAGGATTGGTGACGACGATGTCGGATTGTTTAAACAGATTTATACATTCATCGCTGCGAAAATCTCCATCACCTTCCAGTGGCATCCATTCGTTGTGTTTGTTTGCCTTTAACTGCTTGGCAATATCCTTCAAGTTAAACTCGCCGTCGCCGTCTATGTCGCGCACTTCATTGATAATAAATTTGTTGGCAGTTACCTTTGGACGCCCTTTTGGTTTTGTCGATTTACTCACAACCTTATCTTCATAGCCAGGGAGAAAGGATGGTTGCAATACAAGTTCTGTATTGGCAATTGGCGAGGGTTTGTAGCTGGTGGTGATAAGCTGTTTCAGTCCAAGTTTATTGAAATTAAGCACGAAATAACGAAAAAAATTGCTTTCAAACGGATCGTCGCAGTTGCAATACACCACCTTGTCACGAAACACATCGGCGTCGCAATCCAAATACGCCGAAATCTCTTTCTGAATATCGCCATACTGGGTATAAAACTCGTCGTTCTTTACCCGTTTTGCGTTTGTAAGATTTTTGTTTGCCATAAATTATTTGTGAATCACCTTATAGTCTCCCTCGTTAAAATCTCATCTCCGCCCTCCTTAGAAAATTTTTCATATTTGGACATAAATTATTGTTCTTATTTTACCATATTTTTCAAACAAAAACAACCGTCTTACTCGGTTGTTTTTGAGACCTCTATGTTAGCTCGGCGCTTAGACCGTACTCATTCAATCAATAAATAGGCGCTAAACTTTACTGGCTCCGCAAGTAAGACTCGGCTATTGCATAGCCAGGCACTTTTTGATTCCGCTCCGGCAGAATATCAAAAAGTCTTTCTCGTTCTAACTCGAGGCAAGCAGTTGCCTCGCTCCTGCGGAGTTTTTACGCTCCGCTTCAAAACTCCGCAGGTAGGACTCGAACCTACAACCAACTCCTTACACTTATCCTAAAATTGCTTCTAGGGGTGGACTATATCATTCCCGTTCCGCTAAAAGCGGAGTGCGGGACGAGGCGCTTCCCCCAATGTTACATCGGGGTACTCTCTTGCGAGATAGTCTCTACACCTTCCCCGCTTGCAGCGGGGCTTGGCTCGGGATTACCCCGCTTTTCAGCGGGGCTTCCCCGAATTCACCTCGTTCTTCGACCGGAATTACTTCCGGAAGCTGCGTAATGCCGGCTTCAACTTCGCGATGACAGTTTGCGCAAACAAGAACACATTTATCTAATTCGGTTTTAACTTTTTCCCAAGAGCGAGTATAACCTTTGTCTCCAATCCCAAAATCTTTTTCTTTTTGATTTATGTGATGAAGTTCAAGAGTGCCTTGATATTTGTTATAACCGCAAACTTGACACTTGCCTCCTTTGTATTCTATAGATAATGTTTTAATCTTTCTTCTTCTTTTTGCAACCGCCTTTATTAATTCCTCGCGACGGTCGGCATATTTTCTTTTTTCCGCCATATATTTATTGTAATAGATATATGGCTAAAAGAAAGTTCACAGGGAGCTGCTCTACCATTGAGCTACTGCGGAATGAATTTTCAAAAATCCATTTGGATTTTAACCTGATTTCGTTCTTATTGCAACCGTTTATGCCGTCTAAAAAATTGGACAATGATATCTTTGTATGGTATCTTGCTTATAAATAACACCTTAAAAATCAACGGCCGGTATTTCACGAGATTTTGAAATCACGGCCAACTCAATCGGCTTACTTGTATTCATTGTTTTTTATTTCAAAGCAAGCCGAGCGGTCAATCTATCGGCCCGTTCAGTTCACTTGCAGTGAACTGAACGGGCCGATTTTTTTATTTCAGATTTTTAACGTTTCTTCAAAAATATCTTCCGGCGACATTTTGTTTCGTTTCTCATATCCGCATTTAAGGCACTTATGAGTAATGTCGTATTCCCCTCCTTTTGTTTCTATCTTGGACGGCTTCATCATTCCTCCGCAATCGGAAGCCCTGTCGCCCGGAGTCATATCCACATGTTTGCTCCATAAGCACTTCGGACAATGATTGGTATATCCGTCGCCTTTCACATTGCTCCCGCAATTCCCGCAGGTAAAATCTTCTATTTTTCTTTTGAAATCATTGGCCATAAATTTATTCTATTTCGTGATCAGTCTGCAACTCCCATAATTTTTTGTAAATTCCGCCGGATTTGGAAATAAGTTCATCGTGCAATCCTTCTTCAATCACCTTGCCGTTGTCCAAAACGATTATTTTATCCGCTCTCATAATCGTGGAGAGTCTATGGGCGATTATTATTAAAGTTTTTCCCTTGGAAAGTCTTTCAATGGATTCTTGTATGAGTCTTTCCGATTCTGAATCAAGGTGGCTGGTCGCTTCGTCAAAAATTATGATTTTGGGATTAAGCAAAAAAACTCTGGCAATGGCCAATCTTTGCTTCTGACCGCCGGAAAGTTTGACTCCTCTTTCTCCCACAACCGTGTCGTATCCTTTTTCCAGTGTTACGATAAAATCATGCAAATTCGCCAACTTGGCGGCGTTTTCTATTTCTTCTTTAGTCGCATTTTCCAAAGAATAACCGATATTATAGCCGATTGAACTGTTGAACAATATCGGCTCCTGCGGAACAATGCCGAGGTTCCGACGCAAGTCTTCTTTTTTGATTTGCCTGATGTCAAACCCATCCACCAAAACTTGCCCTTCATCGGGATCATAAACCCGCATCAACAACTTCGTCATCGTTGTTTTTCCAGAACCGGATCTGCCCACAAGCGCAGTGGAAGTTCCCGCCAACATTGTGATGGAAATATTTTTAAGAGCGTCCCGTCCGCCTAAATAAGAAAAAGAAAGATTTTTAAATTCCACTTCTCCCTTTTTGCATTCAAACTTCAAAGGCTGTTCAGGATCCTTCACTTCTAAAGGATACTCAAGAATGGCAAAATAATCCTTGATATCGGTATAATCATTCATTATGCTCCTTAACCTAAAAACTATTTTCTCTATATTTGGAAAAATCTGCATCAAAAAAGTCATAACCAAAATAAAATCACCGGCGGTTATTTTCTTGTTTATAACATCGCCGCCAAGTATCGCTAAAATAATAACTGTCGTAATGACTGACAATAAGCGAACAGACAAATTTATCCGCATGCTTGACATGACGAGTTTCCACACCGATCTTGTCCACTTTTTAAAAGCCTCGACTAAATTAAAAATTTCCCTTTTCTCGCTGGCGAAATATTTTACCGTTTCATAATTTATTAAATTATCTGCAACAATGTGAGAGATATTATCCTCCTCTTTGTTGTATCCAACCCTCAATTTTACATTATTTTTAATTAAAAAAGTTGAAATTAAAATAATCGTTGCGATAGAAAAAATAAAAATGTAAGTAATCTTTAAGCTAATCATAGAAAACGCCCCGGCTATTATGATTAATCTAAACAAATCATCAGTTAATTCCCTGTTTATTTCAGAATCCATTCTTTCAAATGCAGAACCGCCTCTTTTTATCTTACTGATCAATTCTCCTGACTTTTTAGCGGTGTGAAAAATAAAATCTAATTTCTGCAAATGGGAAAAAACTTTAACTTTAACATTCACTTCCGCTGGATTCTGGACTTTTTCCGCTAAAAACCAGGAGAGATTGCCGAAAAGAATACCCCCTATCCTTATGGAACCATACACCACCACAACCGCAAAAAAAGACTGCGCCGTAAGGTTTTGAAAATTATCTATCAGATAACGATAAATAAACGGTATTGAACTATATGAAGCAATAGAAATAAAGGCTGTGATCTGCGATAAAATAAAATATCCTTTATATTTCCACAAAAAAGAATAAAAAGTCTTGAAAGTTTTCATAAAAATTACTTGTAATTATGCCATATTTTTGGCAATATTGCCAGTATGACAAAAAATTTTTGGAAAAAACTACTATCGACATCGAACGTCAATAGTAGGCCGATTTTGGCGCTGGCGCCGATGGCCGATGTGACGGACGCGGCGTTTCGCCGAATTATCGCCAAATACGGAAAACCGGATGTGATGTTCACGGAATTTGTTTCCTGCGATGGGCTGTGTTCCGGAGGCAGAAAAAATCTTTTGCCGATTTTAAAATACACCGAAAAAGAACGGCCGATAGTCGCTCAAGTTTTCGGCGCCAAACCGGAAAATTTTTACCAATCCGCAAAACTTATAAAAAAGTTGGGCTTTGACGGCATAGACATCAATATGGGCTGTCCGGATAAAAAAGTTTTAAAGCAAGGCGCCGGCGCGGCGCTTATCAATAATCCAAAACTCGCCCGAGAAATAATCAGACAAACAAAAAAGGGCGCCCGCCTCTCCGGCGGGCAAGCGGGGGAAATGCCCGTTTCTATCAAAACCAGAATCGGCTACGATAAATACGACAAAAAGGAATTCAAAAAATGGCTGACGGCATTGCTGGAAGAAAAACCGGCCGCCATCACCATTCACGGGCGGACAAAGAAAGAGATGTCGCTTGTCCCCGCCCGATGGGACATTTTCGCCGAAGCGGTAAAAATAAGAAATGAATTTGATCCGTCTCCAAATCATACTTTGATTTTAGGCAACGGCGATGTCCGAAATATTACCGACGCGGAAGAAAAAGCAAAAATTTCCGGCGCAGACGGCGTGATGATCGGCCGGGCGGTTTTCGGCAATCCGTGGCTATTTTCAAAGCAAAAATATTACGGCGATAAATTAACATCATTCTCTCGGCTCGCATATCCGCCTGCTGGCGGATTGCTCTTCTCGCGCCGCCGCGCTGTGAAAGGCGTCGAGAACGATATTAATTTATCGCCGTCTCTAAAACTTTCCGTTCTTCTTGAACATACAAAACTGTTTGAAAAAATCAATCCGCCGGCTGGCGGAGGTAAAAACTTTAATGTGATGAAAAAGCACTTCAAGTCTTACATTTCCGGTTTTCCCGGAGCCAAAGAATTAAGAAACAAACTTATGGCGTGCAAAAACGCCAAAGAAACGGAAAAAATTATCCTTGCTTTTCTTTAATCAATTTATTTAAAATCTTTTTGACCTCTTCCATGCTGGCAAGGTCGTAGATAGAAATGGCCTTGACGGGCTTACCCGCTTTTTTCAAGTCCGCCATTTTTGTTTTCAGTGTTTTCTCATCAATCAAATCAGACTTGGCCAGAAAAATGTATTCCTGTTTTTTGAGCAGTTCTTCATTGTAACTCATTAATTCTTTTATCACGGCATAATAATCTTTGAGCGGGTCTTCCGATTCCGCCGAAATAAGATGGAACAAAACCTTCGTTCTCTCCACATGGCGAAGAAATTTTATACCCAAGCCTTTCCCCGCCGACGCTCCTTCTATAAGACCGGGAATGTCGGCCAAAATCAAATCGTAATAAACGCCGAGATTGGGCTCCAGCGTGGTAAAAGGATAATTGGCTACTTTGCTTTTGGCCGCCGTCAGCTCGTTGAGCAAACTGGACTTGCCCGCGTTGGGATAACCGATCAAGCCGATATCGGCGATAAGCTTCAACTCCATGCGCATAGTAAAAGATTCGCCGGGCAAACCGGGTTGGAATTGGCGAGGGCTGGTATTTTTTCCCGAACGGAAATGCCAGTTGCCGTGCCCGCCGAAACCGCCGGCAGCGATCAAAACTCTTTCCCCCACCTTGGTAATTTCTTTGTCTTTGCCGACATCCAGATTATGAAGCACCGTCCCTGTCGGAACTTTCAAAATTATGTCTTCTCCCGCCGTTCCGTCGTTTAATTTTTTCTTTCCGTTTTCGCCATCTTCGGCGATTATTTCTTTCTTGTAACGGAACTGCCTTAAAGCGCCCAAATCGGACACTCCCTCCACATAAACATTCCCCCCGTTTCCTCCCCTTCCTCCGGTCGGCCCCAAAGACATCAAATTGCTGTTGAAGTAAACTCCGCCTTTTCCGCCTTTGCCCGCTTGAACTTTAATTGTTACGTCGTCTATAAGCATAAACGCATTCTATACTAATTTCACATTTTTTAACAATTGGCTATATAATGCCAACAATGAAAAAGATAAGCGCGAACAATATTTTAAACATTTATAAACCTGTCGGAATTTCTCCTTTGGATGCCATAAAAGCGCTCAAGGAAAAATATCCCGAATTAAAGGGCGAAAAAATGACTTACGCCGGAAGATTGGATCCGATGGCGGAAGGGGTGCTTCTTATTCTCGCCGGAAAAACAGTTTACGAAAAAGAAAAGTATTTGAAACTGGACAAAGAATACGAAGGAGAAATTTTGTTCGGTTTTGAAACGGATACCTCTGATGTTTTGGGCCTGCCGGAAAAAACGGCAACATCAAGGTCTCGCCTTGTCGCAAGGCGAGACCTTGATGTTGCTTTAAAGAAATTTGAAGGAGAAATTTCTTTGCCTTTGCCGCCTTATTCTTCTTATAAAATAAAAGGCAAGCCGTTATTCCAATGGGCGCGAGAGGGCAAATTAAGCGAGATAGAAATTCCGATTCGCCAAACAAAAATAAATTCAATCAAGCTTTTAAGCCTTGATAAAATTTCCGGTCAAAATTTGATGAAAGAGATAGAGCAAAAAATAAATTTGGTCAAAGGCGATTTCCGCCAGGAAGAAATTTTGAATCGGTGGCAAAAAATGTTACCAAAATCATGTGCCACAAAGAGCACTTCCATTTTTGTAACGCCTTGGCTAACAAAAATTGGTCGCTCTAGCTTAAAAATGGTAACATTTTGGATAGCCAAAGTTAAAATTTCCTGTTCCAGCGGAACTTACATCCGTTCCATCGCCCATAAACTTGGCCGAGAATTAAAAACCGGTGCGACATTGTTTTCTTATGAACGAAGTGAATTAGAAAACAAGAAGTACTCTTGTGGTGGTGTTTTATTGAGTTTAAAAAGAACCAAAGTCGGAAATTTTGACATAAAAGATTCCTTGCGAATTTAAGCAAAAAAAATAAAGCTGCCGCTCTAAAAAGAAACGGCAGTAAAAAATTTTAAAAGTGTTTATTGGCAATAATAGTTACTTTATGAATTTCAAAATATAATCCATTTGAACAAACATGTCATTTTTGTCCCTGGAGTTATCAACGGAACGATCTGCTGTTGATAATAGCTTACTTAATTCGTGAGTTCCGGAATCAAGTTCAGCTTCTTCTTGAGCCTTAAATTGAGCAAAAGTGATATTATCTCCATCTCTTTCTCGTCCACTTTTAACCCTTTGATATCTAATTTCAATTGGCGCGTAAACCGCCACCAATATGAAATTTTTCCCGAATTTTTTTCGAAAAACATTCACTTCGTCCATATTTCGCGGTCCGGATATTACCGTATCACAAGCAATCTTCCTTGCGGCTATGTTGGCGGGATAACCATTACCCGTTTTTTCCCGCATATTTTTGGAAAAAACCCGCATACTTTCTCTGTCGGTTGGAATATTTTCTTTCTTCATTTCTTCACGGATAATATTACCCGTGGAAATATGAGAAAAACCTTTTTTCTTTTCTAAATAATTTGCAAGCTCGTCCTTTCCCGCACCTGGCTGACCTACAATGCAAACAACAGTAAAATTTTTCACTATATCGCCCTCCTTTTTTAATTTTCTATCTGTTTAATTCGTCCTCTCGGACAAATTTTATAATCTATCCAAAAGCCTATCATAACCGACTTTATTTGTCAATACTTTACAAAAGCAAAAATTTTTATTAGAATCTATACACCCTGTTAAAGCGGGGTTTATTTTATGGAAATACGCAATATAGCAATTATCGCTCACGTTGACCACGGCAAAACGACTTTGACCGACGCCATTTTGAGGCAAACCGGAATGGTGACGGACGAAACCGTAAGCATGGATAGCAACGCTCTGGAACAAGAGCGCGGTATTACCATTTACGCCAAAAATACCTCTATCTTTTATAAGGATACCAAAATAAATATCGTGGACACGCCCGGACACTCCGATTTCGGTTCGGAAGTGGAACGAGTTTTGCGTTCAATAGATTCCGTTATATTAGTAGTGGACGCTCAAGAAGGTCCGATGCCTCAAACCAGATTCGTGCTGAAGAAATCGCTGGAGCTGGGACTGAAGCCGATTGTGGTGATAAACAAAATAGACAAACCGGCGGCCAATCCGGCCAAAACTTTGGACTTGGTTTTTGAATTGTTTTTTGACCTCGGCGCCAACGAAGAGCAGTTGGATTTCCCCGTCGTTTACGCCATCGGACGGGAAGGCGTGGCCAAACTCAACTTGGCCGACGAATCAAAAGACTTGTCTCCTCTCTTGGACACGATTTTGAAAAAAGTTCCCGCAGCCGGAAGCAACAGCGAGAGCGATTTGGCCATGCAACCGTTCAATCTCGGCTATGACAATTTTCTCGGACGTCTGGCCATCGGCCGGATTTACAGCGGGAAAATAAAAACAGGAAGCAATGTCTTCGTGAAAAAGCCGACCGGCGAAACAAGAACCGGCAAAATTACCAAGCTTTTCACATTTGAAGGCATCCAAAGAAAAGAAGTGGCGGAAGCTTCCGCCGGAGATATCGTAATGGCCGCCGGACTGCCGGATATATACATAGGCGAAACAATCTGCTCAAACGAAAACCAAGCCCCTTTGCCGGCCATCAACATAGACGAACCGACTATATCTTTGAACTTTTTGGTCAACGACTCCCCTCTCGCCGGACGAGACGGAAAGTTCGTTACTACCAGACAGATTAAAGAACGGCTGGAAAAAGAGCTGGAAATAAATGTCGGCCTGAAGATTGATTTTTCCGCCGGTGAATTTTTCAAAGTTTACGGGCGGGGCGAATTGCATATCGCCATACTTCTGGAAAATATGCGAAGAGAAGGCTTTGAACTCCAAGTTTCCCAGCCTCAAGTCATCATCAAAGAAGAAGGAGGACAAAAAATGGAACCGTTTGAAGAAGTGATAATAGACTTGCCCAAAGAATTGTCCGGCCCGATCATAGAAACGCTAGGACGAAGAAAAGGCATAATGATGCAGATGAAAGAAGAGCAAGGCTCCATCGTCCGGCTTGTTTTTGAAGCACCGACCAGAGGAATCTTGGGATATAAAAATCAATTCACCATAGACACCAGAGGCGAAGGCATAATGTGCAGCCGATTTATCGGATTTCGTCCTTACGCCGGAGAAATCAAAAAAAGAGACACCGGTTCAATGACCTCAATGGCTTCCGGCAAGGCGGTGGCTTTTTCTTTGGACAATCTTCAGCAGAGAGGGACGCTTTATGTGGAGCCCAATACGGAGATTTATGAAGGAATGGTTATCGGCAACACGATGAAAGGAGATGAGATGGTCGCCAATCCGACCAAGGGCAAACAGCTGACCAATGTGAGAATGGGCGGACAAGCCGACGAAAAAATCGTTCTGGCTCCGGCTTTGAAAATGACGCTGGAAAGAGGCTTGGAAATTATGGCGGAAGACGAATATTTGGAAGTGACACCGTTAAATGTCCGCCTCCGAAAACAATATCTCAAAGAAGGCGACCGAAAAAATTCCAAGAGAGTGAAATAGCCGAAGTAAAAAATGCTATACTGGCGGTATGGCGGTTTATAAAACAAAACTCATCAAAAAAGAAGAAGTCGCCGAAGGAACGATGGCTTTTTATTTTGAGAAGCCCGCAGGCTTTGATTTCATCGCCGGGCAATATGTGACAGTTTCTCTTATCAATCCGCCGGAAACGGACGATGAAGGCAACTCCCGATTTTTCTCTCTGATAGCCGCGCCTTACGAAAATTGCTTGGGAATCGCTACCAGAATGAGAGACACGGCTTTTAAAAGAGTTTTGAAAAATTTGCCCATTGGTTCGGAAGTGAAGATAACCGGTCCGGACGGTTCGTTTTATCTTCATAAAGACGCTTCCCGACCGGTTGTTTTTCTTATCGGCGGAATCGGCGTGACGCCGGTTTTCAGTATGCTCAAAGACGCCGCTTACGAAAAACTCCCCCATCAACTATTTTTATTTTATTCCAACAAACGGCCGGAAGACGCGGCTTTTCTGAAAAATTTGCAAAATTTGGAAAAAGAAAACAAAAATTTAAAACTTGTCGCTACCATGACGGAAATGGAAAAATCAAAACAGATTTGGCTTGGCGAAACCGGATTCATAAACAAAGAAATGCTCCAAAAATATGTCGGAAATTTAACTTCCCCGATCTATTATATGTCCGGCCCGCCGGCGATGGTAAAAGCCATGAGAGAATTGGCGGAAAAAAATGGCGCAACCGACGATAACATCAAATTTGAAGAATTCGCGGGATATTGAAACTTTATTTATCCAAAGAAAGCGTTTCGCGCAATTCTGTCATTCCTATTTCCAGTTTTTCGATTCTGTGACGATGATTGTTAATCAAAGAAGTTTCTATCCCATCTAATCGTTCATCAATACTGTCCAAACGGCTATCCGCTTCATTAAATCTTTGTTTTAAATATTCCACATCCTCTTTTCTCGCCGTTCCATCAAATCCTTTTTTTGTCGCTCTTGCCAAATCATCAATCTTTTCATCAACCTGGACTAGTAAATTGGCGATCTTTTTATCAATTTGGGATGACAGATTACCAATCTTTTCATCAACTTGAAAGGATAACTTACCAATCTTTTCATCAACCAACTTAAAACCACTCTTCATTTCAGGCGACAATTTGTCATATCTGTCATTTGCAAGTTTAAAACCCTTTCTTACTTCCGATATTAAATCACTTGCGTCGGATTTTACTTTTTTCTCTTTTGTTTTTGTTTCTTTGCTCATATCCTTTATATTATAAGATTGATAAAAAAAGACAATCTCTTATACTATATCCATGTTCGACAAACTAAAACAGCTTAATGAATTGAGGAAAATGAAAAACGCCATCGCGGGGGAAATGGCGGAGGCGGAAAGAAACGGCGTAAAAGTGAAAATCAACGGCAGTTTTACCGTGGAAGATATTTCCATATCTTCCGAAGCTATGAACGGCGACCTGGCGAAAAATTTGAAATACTGCTTCAACGACGCCGTAAGCAAAATGCAAACAAATATCGCCCAAAAATTTTCCGGAATGATTGGCTAGGAAAATTAACAACTAAGCCGTTTTTATTAAAAAAATGTACGAACTTTTATTGATGATAAAATATTCTATTCTGCAAAGCCTTGGTTTTTTCATTTTGGCAATCGCCGCCGTTGCTTTGATTTTTATAATTTTATACACGGTTTCCAAAAAATTTAAAATGGCGAGAAAAATTGCCGTTCCCGCCGTCATTCTGGCTTTGGGAATTTTTTTGCTGTTCTTTTCGCCTCAAATCTTCCCCAAACATCTTAAATATCCGTTTTTCTTGAAAACTTTCGGACCAGCCGGCGGACCGGAACTGCCTTTGAAAAATGTTTACACTTTTTTCAAAAACATCAAAAATTTTGAGAGAGTTGATATTGCCAAAGACCCCGCCGATATTCCCTCGCCCGTTGGCAGAAACACCCCCGAAGAAATAAATGTGGAAATAGAGGCGAAGGAAGTCATCGGGGAAATGGCGCCGGGAATTTTCTTCAACTATTGGACTTATAACGGCCAAGTGCCCGGGCCTTTCATCCGAGCGCGAGCGGGAGACAAAATTAATCTTACCTTGAAAAACCACCCCTCCAGTTTGCATCATCACAGTATAGACTTGCACGCCGTAAACGGCCCCGGCGGAGGAGCGACGGTGACGATGGTTGAACCCGGCCAGTCAAAAACTTTCTCCTTCAAAGCCCTTAACCCCGGCCTTTACGTCTACCACTGCGCTCACCCCAATGTTGCCACTCATATGGCCCACGGAATGTATGGGCTGATTCTGATAGAGCCGGAGGAAGGCTTGCCGAAAGTTGATAAAGAATTTTACGTGATGCAGGGAGAATTTTACAGCGCTGGCAACTTGGGGAAAAAAGGGTTGCAAGTTTTTGACGCCCAAAAAATGATTGACGGCCAACCTGAATACATAGTTTTCAACGGCAAAACTCAAGCGCTAAACGGCAAGATGAAAGTCAATGTGGGAGAAAAAGTCCGTTTGTATGTCGGCAACGGCGGGGTCAACTTGATTTCTTCTTTTCATGTTATCGGAGAAATATTTGATAATGTTTACCCCGAAGCGGCCATCGGTTCGGAACCGCATCACAATGTCCAAACAACGCTTGTGCCGGCCGGCGGAGCCAGTATCGTTGAGTTTAAGGTAGATGTGCCGGGCAAATACATCATCGTTGACCACGCTTTAGCTCGGCTGGACCGAGGCGCTTGGGGCGTGATAACCGCCGAAGGCCCGGAAAACAAAGAAATATTTGACGGCGTAGCGGACACATCTGGCAATAGCGGCCACTAAAAGCGCAGAAAATAAAAAATCCCCGACGGCGCCGTCGGGGATTTTTATTGGACTACCGATAAGATTTAGTAAGAATTTCTTCTTCCTCCAAATCCACCTCGGCTGCCGCCTCCGCCTCCGCCGAATGACCTTCTCGGTCTGTCTCCTCCTTCGGTTTTCGGTTTGGCAATGTTGACAGTCAAGTTTCTTCCGGCAAAGTCTTTTTCGTTAAACATTTCTATGGCTTTGTTGGCTTCCTCTTCGGAAGACATTTCCACGAAACCGAATCCTCTTGATCTGTTGGTTTCCCTATCCATTATGATGCTGGCTGAAGTCACCGTTCCGGCTCCGCCGAAATGGTTCTTCAATTCATCTTCCGTCGTATCATAAGAAAGGCCTCCCACATATAGTTTATTGTTCATTGCGCTAGTTTTTTCTAATTGCTAATAAAATATCTGCGGTAAGACCTTTGTCGCGCACTTGATTAAAATGATAAGCGAACACCTACAGACACAAGGACATATTAGCAAAATCTTTATAAAAAGACAACAATGTGTATAATTATCATATATGCCGTTAAAAATAAAAAGCGATAATTATAAATTAAAACAAAAAAATAATATGGACAAAAAAATTAAAAATCACCTCGGAATAGGCGCCCTTATTTCTATGGTTATTTTGGCAGTATCTTCTTTAATATTCGCCAATATATATTCCAAGTCAATCGAGCCTTCTTCCTACCGAAGCTTTTCCGTCAGCGGAGAAGGAAAAGTTACGGCCATCCCCGATGTCGCCCAATTCACATTCAGCGTCATCACCGAGGGAGGGAAAGACGTTGGCGACCTTCAACAAGAAAATACGCAAAAGGCCAACCGGGCCATAGCCTTGCTGAAAGACAGCGGAATTGAGGATGGGGACATAAAGACCGTCAGCTATAGCCTGCAACCAAGATATCAATATTTTTCCTGCCCTGTCGGTAAAAATTCTTCCGCCAAGCCCTGCCCGCCTCCGGAAATAGTCGGGTATTCCATAAGCCAGACCGTGTCGGTGAAAATCAGAAATTTTGAAAAAGCGGGCGAGATATTATCCGGAGTCGTTCAAAGCGGAGTCAATTCCGTTTCCGAACTTTCTTTTGCAATAGACGACAAAACGGAAATTGAAAACCAAGCCCGCCAAGAAGCCATCGCCGATGCCATAAAGAAAGCGGAATCAATCGCCATGGCCGGAAATTTCAACTTGGGCAAAATTTTATCCATAAACGAAAATTCATTCCCCGTATTCGGCCGATATAAAACATTAGGAATTGGCGGAAGCGAAGACTTTACCGTTTCAGCGCCAGTCATTGAACCGGGCTCTCAAGAAGTATCAACCAGCGTAACGATAAGTTACGAAATAAGATAAAAAGGTGAGAATCTCCGTCAAGGCCAAAGCGGGCGCCAAAAAAGAATTAGTGGAAAAAATAAGCGATAAGGAATTCGTCGTTTCCGTCAAAGAACCGCCGATAGACGGGCGCGCCAACTGGGCGATATGCCGAGCTGTCGCCGATTACTTCGGCATATCCCCTTCCCGAGTCAACATCGTCTCCGGCCAATCGGCAAAAAATAAAATTGTGGAGATAGTGGAAATAATTTGAAAAAAACTTATAGTCTTTTATAATTTAAAAATAATCCACCATCCAACTACTATCATTATTGTTGTTACAATGCTGGACGATGAGGTATTTTCTGAGTCATCTAGCAAACCTTTCTGTTTTCTTATAAATTTACGAGTTGCATTTTTAGAAACTGTCACAATTAAGCCTATCAATAAAAATAGTGTAGTTATAAAACTTAAAAGAATGGGCCATGATATAGGAAAATCGTTACCAGTAATGATGGCGAGAAAAATAGCTAGCCCATAACCTGAAATTCCAATTACTAACTGTGACTTAAATAAATTATCCATAAATAATTTTTAATTAATAAACTTTCTTCAATCGTTACGCAGCCATTAAATCAAAAACTAAGCCATTTTTAAATATTTTTCTATTCTTACAATTTTAAACTCAATAATTTCCAATTTTTCTTTATCCGCCTTTGCCGAAAGAGATGATTTCAAAATTCCAACTTCTTCTTTGATGAAAGACACCTCTTTTATCAGGTCATTCAATTTAAATTCAATTGAATCAAACCTTGCATCCATTTTATCAAATCTTAAATCCATTGAGTCCAATATTTTGTTTGTTTTTTCCGATTCCGTTTTGAGCTCGGAAATTTCTATGCTGTTGTCCACCACCACATCTTTGAGATTTTCCATTCCCTCTTTTAAATCTTTTACATCATTTTGAGTACCGGAAATAACTTCCCAAAACGCTTTCATGTTGCTATTTACGTCTTCAAGTAAAACAGCCGTATAATCTTTTTCATTACCGGTCATTTTACTTAACGGCAATTTTAGTTTTTTGATTTTTTGTTTCTTAATCATTAAGTTCATTTTACCATCTAATAAAATTATGCGCAAATCAAATTAATTTCTCATATTCTTTTTTCAGTTTCCCCCAATTGCCGAAATTGCCGGAATCTATCGTTTTTCTTATTTTCTCAAACAAAGTTTTGTAGAAATAAATGTTGTGCAAAGTGGCCAGACGCTGCGCTTCCGGTTTGTTTTCTAAAAATATTTTGCGCAAATCCTTTCTTTTCATACCTGAGGCGCACGCTTGGCATTTACAGCCTCTTTCTATCGCCTTATTATCTTTGGCAAAAATACCTCTTTGGATATCCAATCGGCCATCTTTGGAATAAAGAGCGCCGTGACGAGCTTCGCGAGTGGGTATGACGCAGTCAAAAGTGTCTATTCCATTTTCCGCGCCGATAAAAATATCTTTAATCGCGCCGATACCTAAAAGATGCCTCGGTTTTTCTTCCGGCAAGCCGGATAACGACCAGCCTATAACTTCTCCCATCTGCCTTTCCCCGAAAGACCCGCCGATGCCAAATCCGTCAAAAGGAAGTGCGCCGATAACCGCGGAACTTTCTTTCCTTAAGTCTTCAAAAATTCCCCCTTGGGCGATGCCATACAATGCTTGGTCGTTTTTCTTTTTCACCTTCAGACATTCTTTCGCCCAGCGATGAGTTTTTTGCAAAGATTTTTTGTTGTATTCGTAATTATGCAAAGGCGAAGTGCACTCGTCAAAAGCAAATATTATATCCGCCCCCAAATCCTCCTGTATCTTTATGGAAATTTTCGGGTCAAGCTCGTATTTTTTTCCATCATAAGTGAAAACAACTCCGTCCCGGCCAATTTTGACCGGATTTTTGCTTATATCGACATTCGATGTCGATATTTTGTTTCGCGAGTCTATTTTACCGATTTTGTGAACTTTTCCCCAGCCGAGGCTGAATATTTGAAAGCCTCCGCTGTCGGTCATTATCGGATTTTTCAACCCGAATTTTTTATGCAATCCGCCGGCTTTTTTTATTTCCCTCACCTTGTCCGTCACAAACAAATGAAAAGTGTTGGATATGGTCAATTCCGGCGATGCCAAGCTATGCCCCTTTTTATCCAAAGATTTTATCGTCCCATGCGTGGCGACAAAAGCGAAACCGGGCGTCAAAATCTCGCCGTGAGCCGTATTAATCGTCCCCGTCCTCGCTTTGCCAATTTTATTTTTTATTTGAAAAAACATTAATAACTTTTCAGTCTTTCCGATTTTTCGTGCAGGCGGATTTTTTCCAGCGCTTTGGCTTCTATCTGCCTGATTCGTTCTCTAGTCACCCCGAATTCCTTGCCGACTTCTTCCAGGGTGTGGACTATGCCGTCGCCCAAGCCGAATCTCATTTTAAGAATTTTTTGCTCTTTCGGCGTAAGGTCGTTTAGAATTTCTTGGAATTGGCCTGTCAAAATCTTCTGGGCCGCCTGCTGGTCGGAAGAAAGAATTTTGTCGTCGGCCACGAAGTCGCCAAGAGTTGAATCGCCGTCATCGTCTCCAACAGGCGCTTCAAAAGAAACGGTGCTTTGGTCTATTTTTTGGATATGGTGGATTTTTTCCACTTCCAAATTCATTTCGGCGGCGATTTCCTCAGGCAACGGCTCCCGTCCCAAGTCTTGAGACAATCTTCTTAACACCTGTTTGTATTTGGAAATGGTTTCCATCATATGCACCGGAATCCTGATTGTTCTGGCCTGGTCGGCGATGGCTCTGGTTATCGCCTGCCGTATCCACCAAGTGGCGTAAGTGGAAAACTTGTAGCCCTTTCGCCAGTTGAATTTTTCCACCGCCCGGAACAGCCCGAAATTGCCTTCCTGAATCAAATCCAAAATGGATAAATCCGGGCTTCGGCCGACATATCTTTTGGCGATGGAAACCACCAGCCTCAAGTTGGCTTTTATCAAAATATTTTTGGCCTCCTCGTCGCCTTCTTCAATTCTTTTCGCCAAATCTCTTTCTTTGGCGGCGTCAATCAGAGAAATTTTGCCGATTTCCCGGAGATACATCTGGACGGCGTCTATTGATTCTTTGTCCAAGCCTTGCTCCAGTTTTTTCCCTTCAACTTCTTCCGATTCAATCATATCTTTGCTCTCAATGACATCAACGCTTGATTCGCTGAAGGTGTCGTAAATCGTGTCCAAAAGCGCCACGTCTTCTTCAATGTGCGGAAACTCTTTGATAATCTCGCTGTAAGTGACAAAACCTCTCGCCTTGCCTTTTTTGAGAAGATTGTCTATCTTGATTTTTATTTCTTCCGCCTTTTTGGATTTACCCGCCGAAGAGGCGGGCTTTTTCGCTTTGACTGTAGGTTTATTCGATTTTGCCTTCTTTTTCATTTTTTTCATTTTGTTTCGCGCCACAAGGGCACTTCTTATTTTCTAATTCACTTCGTTCATAAGAAACTAATGTCGTTTAATTTTTTGGTAAACTTATGAAAATCGCCCAAGTATTGTTTCAATTTTAGTTCATTGCCGTCTTCTAATCCATTCACCGCCTCCAATTCTTTTATTTTTTCCGTAATGCTTTCCAATTCAGCTTTTATCTCTTCTCTTTCCACTTCTTTTTTTATTTTTAAAAACTCGTTCGCCAAAGACGCTTCTCCTGAGAAAAACAACTCCGCTTCCAATATCAATCTGTTTTTTTCCTCCGGCGGACAATTTTCAATCTCCTCTTTTTTAAGAGCGACAAATTCGTCAATAATCGGCTTCAGGTCATTATCTTGAGTGTCTTTTTGCCAAAGCGCCATTCCCAGAAGCTTGTTTCGCATAAATTCCAGCCTCGTCTGCTTTTGGCTTGGCGGCTTTCCCATCAAGGCGACGCCTTGATGGGAAATTCCCACCGGGGCCAGCCTGACTTTCTTCAGCTCATCCCAAACGGCATCCTCTTTTATTTTTAATTTTTCGGAGATTTTTTTCACCCAGCCGGCCTTTTCCATTTCGCTCGGCAAAACGGCGATATACGGCAAAATTTTTCTCTCTATGTCCTTCCTCTCGTCAAACAATTCCAGATAAAATTCTATGACCTTTTTGGCTTCGCTTACCGCTTTCAGCCAGGATTCCGGGTTGTCCAGCACCGCGTCGGCCGGGTCTTTGCCGGAAGGAGAAACGGCGATTTTGACTTCAAATCCCTCCGCCAGCGCCATATCTATGCCCTTGCTTGACGCTCTCGCTCCGGCTTCGTCTTTGTCAAAGGCCATTATTATTTTTTCGGTCAGCCGTTTTATCAGCTTCAAATGTTCAAAGGTCAAGGCCGTCCCCGATATTGCGACGGCGTTGGTCGCTCCGGCTTGATGCGACATCACCGCGTCCATCTGTCCTTCCACGATAACGCAGGCGTCCTTTTTTCTTATCTCGTTTTTCGCTTTATCAAAAGCGTATAAAATTCCGGACTTGTCGTAAAGAACGGTCTGGGGAGAGTTTATGTATTTGCCCCCCGAATCAGTCCCCTCTTCGCCGAAAATTCTTCCGCTGAATCCGACTGTCTGCCCGGAAGCGTTGGAAATCGGAAACATTATCCGGCTCCTGAACCGGTCGTAATATCCGGCTTGCGCCTTGGCCGATTTGACTGCCATTCCCGCTTTTTCCATCTCGGACTCGGAATAGCCTTTGTCTTTCAAATAATCGCGCAAATTATTCCAGCCGGCCGGCGCGAAGCCTATATTGAAAGCTTTGGCCGTCTCGCCTTTCATTCCTCTTTTTTTAAGATACGCGACGACATCCGCGTTTTTTCTCAATTCGGTTTCGTAAAATTTTACGGCCTCGTCCATAAGCTGAAGCAATCTCAATCTTTCGTTTTGCCGGTTTTTGTCTATTTTTTCCACCTCCACTCCCGCTCTGTCGGCCAATATTTTCAAAGATTCCAAAAAATCAATCCCCTCTATCTCCATTACGAAACTGAACATATCTCCTCCGCGGGAACAACCGAAACAATGCCACGATTGGCGGGCCGGAGAGATAAAAAATGACGGCGTTTTTTCATTATGAAAAGGGCAATTAGCCTTGAAGTTGGCGCCCGCCTTTTGGAGTTTGATATAACTCTGAACAACATCTGTTATGTCAAGACGAGATTTTATTTGTTCTACGGTGGAAGACATAGGTTTAAAAATTTCTAATTTCTAATTTCTAATTTCTAAACTCTGCCGGTCCTCAATCTATTGCTTATCAATTTCCAGTTTGTCTTCTTCTTTTACGTATTCCTTCCTGAACCCCGTTCCGGCGGGAATCAGCCTGCCGATTATGACATTTTCTTTGAGTCCGATGAGCTTGTCTTCTCCGCCCATAACCGCCGTTTTTATCAAAACTCGGGCCGTGTCCTGGAAAGACGCGGCGGACAAAAAGCCGGCGGCGGACAAAGCCACTTTGTCTATGGACATAACCGTTGACTCAAGTTTGGCGGGATTTTTTCCTTCGCTTTCCGCCCTTTCGTTCTCTTCCAAAGCTCTTTGGCTGTTAACGGCTTCCCCCGCGTTAAGGTCGGTATCTCCCGCATCAACGACTTTAAGCCTTGAAAACATCTGTTTGATTATAACTTCAATGTGCTTCTCGTTGATGGAAGCGCCTTGCATGGAGTAAACCTTGTCCACTTCTTTAAGGATGTATTCCTGCGTTTTGTCCCGTCCGGCAATGGCGAAATATTCTTTTATGTTGAGCGAACCGTCCGTCAGGACGTCGCCCGCTTTCAGCTTGTCTCCCTTTTTGACTGTGACGAACCGGCCGAAAGGGATGTAAAACTCTTTTGACTCTTTGTCTGTTTTTGCCGTTTCTCTGTCAATGAGGACGGTGACAATCTTATCGGTCGCTTTCAAATCAAGCTCTTCTCCCGCTTGTTTTATCTCCAGCACTTCTCCTTCAACATCGCAGATTACGGCCGGATTTTTCGGAATCCTCAACAAAAAGATTTCTTCAATTCTGGGAAGACCCATAGTGATGTCTCCGCCTCCGGCGATGCCCCCTTTGTGGAAAGTCTTCATCGTCAATTGAGTTCCCGGTTCTCCGACAGACTGGGCGGCGACGATGCCGACAGCCTCGCCTATCTTAACCGGAGCGCCGGAACCGAGGTCGTAACCGTAGCACTTTCGGCAGACTCCCCTTTTCGCCCGGCAAGTTATCGGGGAATAAATGTTGGCCTCTTCAACGCCGGAAGATTCCAGTTCCTTGGCGTCAGCCATCGTCATAAGATGGCCTTTTTTGAAATTGCCGGCGGATGAGGCGAGAGTTCGGCCGAAAATCCTGGCGGAAAGTTTTTTGCCGTAGCTTTCTACCATTTTTCTGGAGACGACAATTCCTTCTTTGTCGGCGCAGCTTTCTTCGGTAACGACGACATCGTGAGAAACATCAACCAGCCTTCTGGTCAGATAGCCGGCTTTGGAGGTTTTCAAAGAAGTGTCGGCTTCGCCTTTTCTGGCGCCGTGAGTGGTGATGAAATATTCCAAAATTCCCAATCCTTCCTTGTAGCTGGACCGGACCGGAAAATCAATAATCTTGCCGGCCGGATTTATCATCAAGCCTTTCATACCAGTCATTTGTCCCAGCTGGCCGAGAGACCCTCTGGCGCCGGAAGTTACCATGGCGTGAACAGGGCCCATTTTATCCATCGTTTCCGGAACCAAATCTTCAATTTTATTCTTCGCCCCCTGCCAAATTTCTATGACTTTGTTGTATCTTTCCGAATCGGTCAAAAGACCGTCTTGATATTGGCCTTTGATTTCAACGGCCAGCTTCTCCGCTTCCGCCAAAATTTCGTCTTTCTTTTCCGGCAATTTAAGGTCGTGATAACCCCAGCTTATGCCGGAAGCCGTCGCGTATCTGAATCCGAATTCTTTTATCCGGTCCAGAATATCCGGCGTGGCGTCAATGCCGTATTTCTCAATCAGGCGGGCGACAATGGACGACAGGATTTTTTTGCCCGTCTCTTCGTTGATGTAAGGAAAATCGTCCGGCAGGGTGCCGTTAAACATCAGCCGGCCGACGGTCGTCTCAAAAACTTCTCCGTTGAAAATTTCGTATTTTGGCAAGTTGCCCGGAAGAACTTTTATCTTCGCTCTTATGTCAACTTTTCCAAAACTATTGGCCAAAATAGCGTCATCCGGAGACGAGTAATAATTTCCTTCTCCTTGGGCGGACGGCTTAATCTTAGTCAGCCAGTAACAGCCCAAAACCATATCTTGAGACGGGTCCACAATGGGCTCGCCGTTTCCCGGCCTTAAAAGATTTTTCACCGAGGCGATGAGGTCTTTGGCTTCCGCCTGGGCTTCCGGACTCAAAGGAACATGAACGGCCATCTGATCGCCGTCAAAGTCGGCATTGAATCCGTGGCAAACTAGCGGATGAAGCTGAATGGCGTTTCCGCCGATTAAAATCGGCTGGAAAGCCTGGAAGCTCAATCGGTGCAAAGATGGAGCGCGGTTGAGCAATACTCTTTTGTCTTTGATGACTTCTTCCAAGATGGCCCAAACTTCCGGAATTTTCTCGTCCACCAGTTTGCCGGCGCCTCGGATATTGTAAGCGATTTCCTTTCTGATGAGTTCGGCGATGACAAACGGCCGGAACAGTTCCAAAGCCATATGTTTGGGCAAACCGCATTGGCTCATCTTAAGCTCCGGACCGACAACGATAACCGATCGGCCGGAATAATCCACTCTTTTCCCGAGCAAGTTCTGCCTGAATCGCCCTTGCTTGCCTTTGAGCATTTCCGCCAGTGACTTGAGCGGCCTCCTCTGTCCTTGGGCCAAAGCGGTGTTTTGGCTTTTTCTCATCGTGTTGTCCAGCAAGGCGTCAACCGCTTCCTGCAAAATTCTTTTTTCGTTGCGGCAAATCACTTCGGGCGCTTTTATCTCCACCAATTTCTTCAAGCGGTTATTTCTGTTGATGACTCTTCGGTATAAATCGTTCAAGTCGGAAGTGGCGTGCCTTCCTCCGTCCAAAGCCACCATCGGCCTCAAGGCCGGCGGAATGACGGGAAGCGCGGTCAAAAACATCCACTCCGGACGGATGCCGGCGCGCTTCATTGATTTCACCAGGTTGATGCGGGCGACAATCTTCGCTCTGTCTTGAGCCGTGGCCGTTTCCAGCAATGGTTCCAGTTTGTTTTTAAATTCATCCAAATCAACTTTTTTGAAAATGTTGTAAATGGATTCCGCCCCCGTTTCCGCTTCAAATATCTCGCCGTATTTCATGCTCAAACCGTAATAATCAAGCTCGGAAAGCACTCGATATAGAACCAGCGCATCAAGCTCGCTTTTGGCTTTCAGCATTGAGTTTTTCAAAGTGTCTTTTTCTTCTTTGGTTTCAACATCCTTAAGCTTTGTCTTGTATTCCGAGTCCAAGTTTTTGTAGGCGGCCGCTTTTTCGCTCTCCACCACCTTGGTGATGATATAGCCGGCAAAGTAGATAACCTTGTCCAAATCGGTTGACTTTATATCCAAAAGCATGCCGATTCGGGAAGGCGCCCCTTTCAAAAACCAGATATGAGAAACGGGAGCGGCCAAAGCGATATGCCCCATTCTTTCTCTTCGCACGATTGAGTTGGTCACCTCCACGCCGCACTTTTCGCAGATTATGCCTTTGTATCTTATTCTTTTGTATTTGCCGCAATAGCATTCAAAATCTTTTTCCGGTCCGAATATTTTCTCGCAAAAAAGGCCGTTTCTTTCCGGGCGCTGGGTTCTGTAATTGATAGTTTCCGGCTTGGTCACTTCCCCGCGCGACCAGGACAAAACTTTCTCGGGAGAGGCGAGCTTGAGAACTATTGATTCAAAATCGGTTACTTTTGTATCCATGTTTCAAAATAAAAATTAAAAAATAAAATCTAAAAAATATTAAACGATTAATTTTGAGTTTTCTTGATGTCTATGTCCAACGCCAAGCCTCTTAATTCGCTGACCAAAACATGAAACGACGCCGGCAAATGGGGGCTCTTGAATCTTTCGCTCCTGATTATGGAATTGTAAGCCGAAGCTCGGCCGGTGATATCATCCGATTTGATGGTCAGCATTTCCTGCAAAGTGTGCGCGGCGCCGTAACCTTCCAACGCCCAAACCTCCATTTCTCCAAGCCTCTGGCCTCCTCCTTGGGACTTGCCCCCCAGCGGCTGCTGGGTAATAAGCGAATACGGCCCGATGGACCTCATATGAATCTTGTCCTCCACCATATGGTCAAGCTTCATCATATAAATTTGGCCGACCGTCACTTTCTGGTCAAAAAATTCCCCCGTCCTGCCGTCGCAAAGCTTGACTTTGCCGTCTTCGGGCAGGCCGGCTTTTTTAAGCTCCTCTCTTATCTCATCTTCCGTGGCTCCGTGGAAACCGGGCGTAATGGCATGATAACCGAGTTTTTCCGCCGCCCAGCCCAAATGAGTTTCCAAAATCTGGCCGATGTTCATACGGGAAGCGACGCCCAGCGGATTAAGAATGATGTCCACCGGCGTGCCGTCTTCCAAATACGGCATATCTTCCAAAGGCAGTATTTTGGAAATAACGCCCTTGTTGCCGTGCCGGCCTGCCAACTTGTCGCCGACGGAAACTTTTCTCAATTTGGCGATTTCAACATGGACCTGTTTTATTATTCCCGGTTCCAGCTTGTCTCCCATATCTCTGGAAAAAATTTTGATTCCGATGACCCGGCCTTGCTTGCCGTGGTCAAGTCTCAAAGAAGTGTCTTTGACGTCTCTGGCCCTCTCGCCGAAAATTGACCTCAATAATCTTTCTTCCGGAGTCAATTCCACTTCCCCTTTGGGAGAAATTTTCCCGACCAAAATATCGTCCGCCCGCACTTCGGCGCCGATTCTGACGATGCCGTCTTCGTCCAAATCTTTAAGCTTCTCTTCGCCGACATTGGGTATATCGTAAGTGGTGATTTCCGGCCCGAGTTTGGTGTCTCTGATGTTTATGGAAAATTCTTCCAAATGGACGGAAGTGAACTTGTCTTCTTTGACCATTCTCTCGGAAAGGATAATAGCGTCCTCAAAGTTTGAACCTTTCCAGGACAAGAAAGCGACCAAAACATTCTGGCCCAAAGCCATTCTCCCTCCGTCGCTGGAATAATTATCCGCCAAAACATCGCCCTTTTTAACCTTGTCGCCGACATTGACAATTGGCCGGTGATGCGTGGCCGTCAAAGCGTTGGACCGCAGGAAAGTGGCCAGATTATATTCCCTCTTTTTCTTGCTTGCTCCGCCGCGAGGCGAGCCTTCTTCTTTGATTATTATTTTGGAAGCGTCAACATATTCCACCGTCCCGTCATTTTCGCAGAGCGCCATCCTGCCGACATCTCTGGCGGCTCTCTCTTCCATGCCGGTTCCGACCAGCGGCGCTTCCGGCAAAACGCATGGCACGCCTTGTTTTTGCATATTGGAACCCATCAAAGCTCTGGTGGCATCGTCGTGGTCAAGAAACGGAATCATACTGGTGGCCACGCTGTAAGCCTGATTGGGCGTCATATCCATAAAATGAACATCATTTTTCGCCACCAATCCGGGCTGGGACATAACTCGGGCTTCCACTTCTTCTTCCAATATTTCTCCCGTTTTTTGATCGTATTTCGCCTCGCTATGGGCTATGTTGTAATTGGATTCGTCCAGCGCGTTAAGGTAAATAACCTCGTTAGTAACTTTTCCTTTCACGACTTTCCGGTAAGGAGTTTCCAAAATGCCGAACTCGTTGAGCCTGGCGTAGACGGCCAGATGGACAACCAGACCGATATTGGCGCCTTCCGGAGTTTGAATCGGGCAAATCCTTCCGTAATGGGACGAGTGCACGTCTCTGACTTCAAAACCGGCCCTTTCCCGGGTTAATCCTCCTTGTCCCAAAGCCGTAACTCTTCTCAAATGCTCCATCTCGTCCAGCGTGTTTTTCTGGGTCATAAACTGGGAAAGCTGGTTGGTAAGGAAAAAATCCCTGACCGCCGACATAAAAGTCCTGTTGTTGACAATCTGCGCCGGCGCCAAAGTGGCCGGGTCGGCCGTGGACATCCTGTCTTGGATGTTCCTTTTCATCTTGGCCATATTCGCCCTCAATTTTTGCTGCAAAAGCTCTCCCACGCACCTTATTCTCCTGTTGCCAAGGTGATCAATGTCGTCCGGCTGGGCCAAAGGATTATTGTTCAGCTCTATGATTTTGGAAACGATGCCGACAAGGTCTTCCAAAGTGATGACTCTCGGCTCTTTTTTGATGTTATCCGTCGGCTTGCCCAGCCTGTTGTTCAGTTTGTATCTTCCTATAAAAGAGAGGTCGTATCTTTCTTTGTCAAAAATAGCGTCAATGTAAGTTTTGCTGTTTTCAAACCCGAGCATATCCGTCGGCTCGCCCGGCCTTAATCTCCTGTAAAGCTCTATGTAAGATTCTTCTATCGTTTTGGCAGAATCTTTTTCCAGAGTTTTTTTGATGAACGAAACCGGCCCGGCATCCGCTTTGGAAAAAGTTTTTTCTATGTCGGCGTTGCTCTTTAAGCCGAATATCCTGAAAAGCGAAGAAGCGGGAATTTTTCTTTTGTTGTCAATTCTGGCGTAAATAACGCCGTCCGGTTCCGTCTCAATTTCAATCCAAATGCCGCGGGAAGGAATTATTTTGGAGCTGAAATACTTCTTGCCTTTTATCAAGTTGGCGTTGAACTGCACGCCGAAAGACCTGGCCAATTGAGGCACTACCACTCTTTCCACTCCATTGATGATAAATGTCCCCCGGCCGGTCATAACCGGAAAATCGGCGAAAAATATTTCCTGTTCTTTGACTTGGCCGATTTCTTTGTTGGTAAGTTTCAGCTTTACTTTCAACTGGGCGTCCAAAGTCAAATTTTTGGCTCGGGCGGAAAATTCGTTATGTTTCGGTTCGTCCAAAGAAAACCCTGTAAATTCCAGAGTGAATTTTTTCTTGGAATAATCATCAATGGGAGAAAATTCCTGAAACAATTCCGCCAATCCTTCCGTTACAAGCCATTGGTAAGAATCCGTGTGCATTTTTACCAGGTTCGGCAAGGGCAATACCGGGTCTTTAAGTTTGGCGAAAGATTTTTTGCTCATTATTAATTTAATTATTTAATAAAAAATTAAAAAACCCTTATTTTATAATAGGGATTCCCGGCGAAAAAAATTAATTAGAAAATTTAAACATACAAACGATAAAATCCTTTATCTTTTAAGGACTTTACGACAAAACCTTCCGTATTTATAGTATAGCGCCTATTATATCCATAACTTAAAGCTTGTCAAATGTGGATAGCATTCCACCGGCAAGGACTACCCTTGGGAATTTCTTAAGGGTAGTCCTTGGAAAGTTTTTACTGCGTCGTTTTCTTCGCCTGCAAAGCTTTCACTTGCTCCAATAATTGATTGATCAGGGTCTGAATGTTTTGGATTTGCTGGGCTTTTGCCATTGCCGAAGTTGTTACTCCGGTACTTCCGGTTGTCGGAGCGGCGGATGAAGCTGCCGAAGAAGCTTGCGCCGAAGAGGAAGCGGCCGCTGTTCCAAACACTTCTTTTATTTTAGCCAATGTTTTCGGACCGACTAAACCGTAACCGGTGGTGTTCTCATTTCCGCTTGAAGCGATGCCGTATTTCTTCTGGAAATTCTGGACGGCTTTTTTGGTTAAAGCGCCGAAGTAGCCGGTGACTTTGCCTTCGGGATAGATGGTCTTGTCTTGAGCCAAAGCTTGCTGTAAAGATCTGACTTCGCTGTTTTGGGAACCGACTTTCAGAGTTTTAGTGATGGTGATAATTATGCCGGACGGAGTGGAAATTGTTTTGGTTATCGTTTGGCCGGTGGTCGCTTGGGTTACGGTCGCGCCTGGGCTGGCGGAAGAAGCTGATGAGGCAACCGCCGCGGCGCTGGAAGTCGTTCCCGGAATGACGGTATAAACGGGAGTGGGGACGGAACCGCCACCACCGCCTCCTCCGCCGCCACTAGTGGCACCAGGACTGCCTCCGCCTGAACTAGCGTCGCAGGCAGATGACGATGGAGTTACAGTCAAGACAATATACGGCCCAGGATGAGTAGACGGCATATCAAGAGTGATAGACGAGGAACCGGAAGAACAGGTGTTGGCTGTTGTGTACCCGCTAGTCGGAGTGACGGCTAAAGCTTTTCTGTCAGATGATGACACGGTAATCGTTGACCCCGGAGAAAGTCTGACATCAAATGAATCTGAATTAACGGTTATGTAATCAAGAGTTGCCGTATCGCTTACCGTCAAATTAATGCCACCGACGGTTATGACACTTGAACCACCCATACTCACATCCAGCGCGCCAAAAGCCAAAACGGGAGCAATTAGAAAGGATATCAAGGCTGTTAAATAAGTTTTCATAATTTTAATGTTTTAAAACTAGCCTTTAACGAACCGCCCAGAAGTTGATGGATGTGCCTTCAAGCGTGCCGTCCGCGCCGCCAAGACCGGTGTTGAGGATGCGCAATTGGATGGTGCTTACGCCCGTTGTTGAAGCAGCCGTAATAACATACATGCTTTGAAACGAACTTGTGGCTTGCACGAAAACACGATCATTCGCCAATAATGCACCCGCCGGTACAGTAGTGCAACTTGCAAATCCTTCCGTTGTAGAAGCAGTGATGTTCACATCGCCGAACGAACAATACCCGAAGACCATACCGTTGATAGTTGGGGCGGCCGGTTCATCTCCGACGATAAGGGCGGAGGTGCTGGCAGTACCGAGTATTTTCAATGTATCACTTGCTCCGCCGATAGCAACAACACCGTTCGTCGCGTTGGTAATCGTTTCTCCGTTCAATAAGGTAATGGAAGTAGTAGAAGCAATTCCATCAAGCTGGATAACGCCGTCGGTTGCGTTGGTAATTTGCTCTCCATTAAGCAAAGTTAAGATGGTGGTCGTGGCTCCGCCAAGAAAAGTGCCGAGACCGGTAAAAGTAGACACGCCTGAAACAGTCAACGCGCCGGTAAGCGCTATTGTGCCATCGGTGGCATTGGTAATTGTCTCGCCGTTCAACAAAGTAATGGAAGTCGTGGAAGCAATTCCATCAAGCTGAATTACTCCATTGGTGCCATTGCTGATGATTTCGCCGTTAAGCAAGGTCAAAGTCGTAGTGGTGGCGCCGCCGAGGAAAGTAGCTAAACCGTTAGCTGTAATGGCTCCGGCGGAAGTGGTAGTAGCGTTGCCTCCTACCCAAAGGGCATTACTGGCTGATATATTAGTCGTGGAAGCGTTGGCTAAAGTAGTCAAACCTGTTACATCAAGGGTTGAATACAAAGTGGCCGCTCCGGTTGCCATTAATGTGGTTGACGCTCTCAAAGAACCGTCAAACCAAGAGATGCCGTCAAACTCTGATTGCCCTTCAATAAGCAAACTGTCATCGGCTAGCGCCGTGATGTGACCGCCAAGAGAACCGGTTCCCACTCTGGCTCCGGAAGTTACTGTCAAATCGGTGCCAATAGTGGCGGCCGCTCCGGTAGCAACCGCTCCCGTAAGGGTTGAAGTCGTGTCAACCGTCAATGTCCCGCCTGTGCTTATATTGGTGCTGATTGTGGTCGCCGCATATGTTACCGCGAAGACAAACACAAACGACACGAACACCGACAAAGCGATACGAAAAAAATTATTGCTTTTCATAAATTATTTAAATTGATAAATTATCTTTTAATGCTAAAAATTTGCTAATAATTAAATCGACTGCCAAGTTTTCACTTGGTAACTTTTATTATACTCCCCTTGTTATAAGTGACAACAAATCGTGCCTGTGGATAACTCCCACACCTGTTTTTGTATTGTTCCGCTTTTTCATAATTTCTCATAATAGCCTTTCTTGTTTCAGTGGGCATCGCATTCCGCCTCATCTTTCAGCGGAACAAAAAGCGATACAAAAACAGGTGTGGGAGATAACTTTTTCAATCTCAAATCTAAAAAATAAAATCTAAAATCTTAACCCCCCCATCAAGGACGGTCCTTGATGGGGTTGCTTTTTTTACTGCGCTGCTTTCTGCGCCTGCAATGCTTTCACTTGTTCCAAAAGTTGATTGATTAAAGCTTGGATTTGCTGGATTTGCTGGGCTTTGCCTGCCCCGCTAACGGCGGGGGAAGCTCCTCCGACACTACCGGTCGGAGTTCCCGCTGTTCCAAACACTTCTTTGATTTTAGCCAATGTTTTCGGACCAACCAAACCGTAACCGGTGGTATTCTCATTTCCGCTGGAAACGATGCCGTATTTCTTTTGGAAATTTTGGACGGCTTTTCTGGTTAAGGCGCCGAAGTAGCCGGTGACTTTGCCTTGCGGATATATTGCCGAATCTCTGGCCAATAATTCTTGAAGTTGTCTGACTTCGCTGTTTTCCGAACCAAGTTTCAGAACTTTGGTGATGGTGATAGAAACACCGGAAGGGGTAACCACAGTTTTAGTTATCGTTTGACCGGTGGTCGTCTTGGTTACAGTTGCTCCTTGACTGGAAGCGGCGCTGGAACTCGTGCCCGGGATAACGGTATAAACGGGAGTGGGGGCTCCGCCGCCACCGCCGCCACCGCCACCAATTATTCCTCCCCCGCCGGCGCCTGTTCTGCCGGAAGCTTCGGAACCGGCCGCTGATTCAAAATTGCTGGTGTCGTAAGCGGCTATTTTATAGTAGTAAGTAGTGGCTCCAGTCAAGCCGGTATTGGTATAGCTGACGGCTCCCGAACCAACACTGGTCAACAAGGCAAATGTTCCCCCGCTAGAAGTACTGCGGTAAATGTAGTATCCGGACAAGTCGCTTTCGCTGTTGGCCGTCCAAGTAATAGTTAACTCTGAAGCAGATGTTTGAGGAGAAACGGCTAACCCGCTCGGCGTCGCCGGAGCCGTCGGGTCGCTGGCTTGCGTCAAAGCGTAGGGCGAGAAGTGAGTCGCTTCGGAAGTTGAGAACACCACTTGCGCCACATTGCTCAAAGTGGCAGTAACATCGGTAGCCGCCATAGCGTTGCCGCTGGAATCATAGTAAGTGGCGGAAGTGTTGAGCGATTCCCATTCCTTCTGGTCGTTGACGGTGGAAACGCTCAATTGCGCCACTTCGGCCGGCGTGTCTATGCCGGAAACGGCCAATTCGGCGACGGTGTAAGTAAGCTCAATGGTGGCCGTTTTGCCGGAGGAAAGATTTTTCACTTGGCTGTCGCCGGAATAAGCGCTGATGTCTTTGGCCTTGTTGGCGATGACATTAACGAGAGGAGTGTTGGGATAATTGACTGTTTCCTTGGCGGTGATGTAAGAGTCGCTGCCGGATTGGCCGAGCGCGCCGGAATCAATGGTTACTTTCGTCTTAACAGTCGTGTCTTCAAACGAACCGGAGGCCGTGTCTTTAAAGGTATTAGAAGTCATCAATGTGTCTTGAATGCTGGCGGCAGTGCCGGACAAAGCGATGCTGATACTGCTGACATTTCCCGAAACGCTGACCGGATTGCTGGCGTAACCGGCCTCGGAATACTTGTCGGAAGCGGCGTAAACTCTCCATGAACCGGAGTCAACGCTCAAAGTATAAGCGCCGCTGGCGTCGGCTTGAGTTACGGCCGAACCGCCGGTTACCTTCTCGGCTCGCACGAAGGCGTAAGGCGCCGCAGAACCGCCGGCCGTTACCGTCCCGGAGATGGTGTAAGCGGCGGAAGTCATCACTAAGTTTAAAGTGGCGTTGGCGGACACGACTAAAGTTTGCGGCGTCATAATATAACCCGGTTTGGCGGCGATAATTTTATAAGTTCCTTCGGCCAGCTGGAGGCTGTAGCCGTTGGTGGAAGTGGCGGCGACGCCGTAGTGCATGCCGTTGGAAGTGTTGGCGACATCAATCCAGACATCTCTTAATTCGTTGCCGGAGGTGGCGGAAGTGTGGTAAACAGTTCCGGAAATCGTCCTTAAGGTGGAGCTGACGACGACTTTTATCGTTTCGTTGCCGTCTCCGCCCGTTCCGTCAACGTTAAGAATGGTCTTGCCCGCGTCATAGAAAGTGGTGTTGGCGCCGTTATCGGTATCGTAAGAAATGCCGCTGGACGGAACGGACGGGATGAAGACGCGGATGGTCGTGGAAGACATATTGGGAACTTGCAAAGAAGTGGAAGTGCCGTTGCGAATCTCGGTGTGGTTGCCGGAGTTCTTGGCAATGTCAAACAAGTCTATGAACGCCTCGGGAACGGTGATGAAGTTGCCAGAACCGTCTTTGAAGTTGACGGTTACGGTTTTTCTGGCGTTGACGCGGATATTCCAGGTAGTCGTGGCGACGATGCCGAATTTGGGAATAGCCGTCAAGTTTTCGTTAATCGGAGCGATTTTGCCGTAGCCGGGTTTGAAAATATCCAAGATATATTGGCCGGTGGAAGTGGCCAATTGGGGCACGCGCAAAGTGTAAGTTCCGTCGGAACCGGTCTTGGTGTCATAAAACCGGCCGTCGCTGGAAGACCGGGCGGAAACTATCACATTGGCGATGCCTTCGCCGGAATCTATCGTAGCGTTGGCGCTTTCAAAAACGGTACCCGCCACGCTCCAATAAGTCGTGGAGCCGGACGGGGCGAAGTTGACGCCGCTCTGATTGGCGCCGGCGACTGTCACCGACTGGTTGTCCATACGGCCGTAACCGGGCACATGGGCGCCGACTTGCCAGGCGCCGTTATCCACATACAAAGTGTAATTGCCGGAGCTGTCGGTCATAGCGTTGGCGTTGCCCGGCCCGTCCGTTCGGTAAGCGAAAACGGGGGCGCTGGCGATGTTGTTACTGCCGTCGCTAACCTTGCCGGTAATGGTGTAAGAAGGTTTCTTGATGGTGAGCGTGAGCGGATTGGCGCCAGTCTGGCCGGTGGACGAAGTTTTGGAGCCGTCCACGAAGACATAATTGGAGGCGGCCGAAGTGACTTCCACGGAAAGCTCTCGGCTCTGGCCCATACCGGGGAAGAAAGCGCCGACATTGTAGGAACCTTCGCCGACATTAAGAGAGAATTTTCCGCTGGTGTCGCTTTGCCCCTGCGTTCCGTTCCCCTGCGACGGCGAGAAAGCGAAAACCATGGCGTTGGCTATTGTCGTTCCGCTGGCGTCTTTGACCGCGCCCTCTATTGTTTTATTAGCGCGGGAAATAGTGAAAGTGTGGCTTGTTTTAGGCAAACCGCCGTCGGTAAGAGTACAACTGTCCGGACAGCCGGTCATATTAAGCTGAATAGGTTTGGGCATCGTCCAAGCCGGAGCCGGCGGCGGCCCCATCATCATTCCATCTTTGGGCATAGCCGGTCCGATGCCGATAGTCCAAAATCCGTTTTGCTTGGGAAGATTAAGAGTTTTCCTGGTGGAAGCGTCCAAGGCGCTCGTTCCGGGCGTATCGGTTTGCACCGTAAATTGTCCCGGCCCTCCGGCAAAAATGTCTATTTGCTCGCCGGAAGTGAAAGTATCGGCCAAGGCCGTTAAGTTAACGGCGAAGGAAACTCCGCCCACGGCTGAAGTCAGACTGATGTTTCTGTTGATGATACTGGTGGAAGTGGCTCTCATCGGAGACGGCTCGCCGAAACCGAAATAATTGGTCGTGGTGCTGGACGGGTCAATAAACGACTCGGTAAAGATGAAATAGTCGTTGTTGACCGGCAAATCGGTGAAAGAATAATTTCCTCCGCCGGTAGTGGAAACACTTCTGGGCATAGGCCCGAGCACCGGCGATTGCAACATCACATTGACTCCGTCCAATCCGGTCGTGCCGTCGTAAGCGCTGACAATCTTGCCTTGGACGGTGGTCGTGGCCGTTCCGCCCAAACTGCCTCCGCCGATGTAAACCGGATTGACGCTGAAACCGGATTCAAGAACGGTGGCTCCGTCGGCGCTTTTGGTTTTTATATCCAAAGAGTAACCGCTGGTGTCGGCGCCTTTGGCGACGGACGGATTTTTAATGTCCGTCAAGCCGAATCTTAAAAAGTCGTGAGTGTCGCCGTTTTCGCTTTTGGTGGCGGTATCCAGAGTCAGGGTTATGGTTTTGGATTGGGCGTTTTTGGCGATGGTTTTGATGCCGATGGCTCCCGTTCCGGGGCCGTTGATGTCCTTGTTCATATCGTTAAGCATTTTCATGGTGACAGAAGAAGTGGCGACACAGCAGAGACCGAAGTCGGAAGTGGACGGGAAAGTGATGACAATCTGGCCGCCCAGCGGAATCTGTTTGGAAAGAGGAATCTCAAAGCCGTAGGTGGAGCTGGCGTTGGTCATGCTGTTCATCACCATAATGTTGGCCGGAGGCATAAATCCGCTTACTCCGCCCGCGCCGGAAAAAGTCGTGGAAGGAGGCGGGGCGCCGAAACTGCCGCCACCCATGCCCGGCTCGAGCATTCCGCCGGAAGTGGCGAAAGACATAATCGTGCCGGACATCGCGGACGAGGTCATATTAACGCCGGAAATGTCCCTGATGTTGGAAGCCGTCACCGAGAAAGTGGAACCGGCCGGCATTCTCACGCCTTGAATTTTGGCGGTGTTTCTGGCGGCGTTGTAAGTAATGCTGTGGCCGGCCATAGCGCTTAGAGTCATCGTCTGGCTGTTGGCCAAAATGGAATACTTGGTCAAGTCAACGGCGTCAGTGGAATTGACCGCTTCGTTGAACGAAACGGCGATGGCGAAATCGTCGGCGCTGACGGCCAATATTGACGGCGCGGTCTCATCGGAATTACTTCCTTCCGTGGCAAAGCTCAAAGTGTAATTACTGCCCATGGCCGTGTTGGAGACATTTTTGATGCTGGCTCCTTTGACGGTCAAGGTCATATTTTGGCCGGCCGGCAAAAGATTGGTGGAAAGCAAAGTTCCTTCTTTGGAAGCCGGGTCGTAAGAAAAAGCGGAGGGAACGGTGGCGCCGCTGTCTATGCCAAGCGTGACCGCGCCGGAAGTGGCGGTGGAAAGGTCAATATGGTCGTTGAAGGTTAAGATAAAGGAAACGTTGTTGAGCGACACATTGGTCGCGCCGGCGGCTACCGGCAAAGCGGCGATGACCGACGGGCCCGTCGCATCCGCCGTCCCCGTGCCAAACGGAATCATCCATTGGGGCATAGACAGAAGGACGCCGTTGGAACTTTTGACGCCGGTCGTGTCGCCTGAGCCGTCATTGCCGTCAATGACTATCTCGTATTGAGTGTTGTTGGCCAAAGCCGTAAAACCGCTGATGGTGAGCGTGGTCGTGGTGGCGTCGTAAGAAAAAGCGGCGCCGGAAAGGGAAATCGGAGTCTTAACGCCGGCGGCGTTGCTGAACAAACTGATGTTTGTCGCCGTGAGTGTGGTAGCGTCCATCGCCTGGCTGAAAGTGATGAAAAACTTGGCGATGTTGGTCGGAAGATTGAAACTGCCTGGAAAAGGCATACTGCCGGTAACGCTAGGCGGAGCCAGATTGGTCATCGTCTGGCCGGACGCGCCGGTGGTAAAGGTAGCCGTGTAAGATTGAATGCCGGGTTGGAAAGTGTCCTGGTCCATCTGGTTGCCGGAAATATCGCGAATGGCCGAAGCCGCGTTGTTGCCGATTTCAAAAGTGTAAGAAGTTGAGGGCGAAAGACTGCCGGAAAGAACGCATTTACCGGACGGCTCAAAACTGGATGGCATCGGATTGTAAGTGACGGAAGCGCAGAGATTGGCGCCTGTCCCGCCGGCCTTGAGGGTGACGGAAGTGGTGGCGCTGGCCGAAGCGATAGTGCCGGACTGCAAAGACTTGTCAAACATAAAACCGATAAATGACATATCCACGGTCGCATTGGTCATTCCGGTTTGCGGATAAGAGCCCATCACGCGAGGGGCGGAATTGTCCACGAAACCGCCGTCAAAAGACATTTCCTTGGGACTCATCGTATTTTGCGGATTGCTTGTCGTTTGAGCCAC